>OFPS01002249.1_pt1 | contig 11560 bp, 8 predicted proteins | sample 1542111 | NCBI WGS metagenome assembly OFPS01 (sample SAMN04209233, study PRJEB22552) | human gut metagenome | biome: gut; material: feces | host: Homo sapiens | place: USA: Oklahoma | reverse complement strand
GAGGCCTGCCCATAGTACGAGAGGACCTGGGTGGACGAACCTCTGGTATGCCGGTTGTCGCGCCAGCGGCACGGCCGGTTGGCTACGTTCGGGAGGGATAACCGCTGAAAGCATCTAAGCGGGAAGCCTGCTCCAAGATTAGGATTCCGTACGGTCTTGAACCGTTGTAGCCCGCATGTTGAACACGTGTTTGATAGGCCGGAGGTGGAAGTCCCGTGAGGGGTGGAGCCGACCGGTACTAACGGGCGACGGCGACACAACATTCCAACCACATGGTGGTTGGTTCCGCGTCTTTCCTGTGCTGGATCGTCCTGGACGGCAATATGCGTTGGGATGGTCACTGAACGATACAACGGTAGGCTTTGCCTCGCGTCCGCTAGCCGGTTCCCAAACCGCCACACGATAATTGAATGGCCGGAATGGCCGCCATGTTTTGGTTGTCGTTCCGTGATCGCGGTTTTGCGGTGGTCATAGCCCTGGTGAGACGCCCGGTCCCATTCCGAACCCGGTAGCTAAGGCCAGGCGCGGCGATGGTACTGCACTCGAGAGGGTGTGGGAGAGTAGCACGCCGCCGCTTCAAACGTTGGGGGTTCCCGTCGAGCATCCTGCTCCGGGAACCTCGTTTTTTTATCCCTTCCCGGGCCTTCCGGCTGGGCCCCTGGAGGACCTTTTATTCCCGTCTCTTCTTCTTTTCCTTTCTCCGTCTTTTCGCCGGCTTTCCGAATGTGAATCGAAATTTTCCCAATATGCGATGACGGCATATCATGCAATGGAAGTCCTGCCAAATACTCCAAAACGTGTGCCGTGCGGGACGGACGATAAGAAGGAAGGGAAATTATCCATGGATGTGCGTCGAAGCCGCGTGGTGGTGGTCGGAACAGGCCATGTCGGTATGACCGTCGTATCCACGATTGTGGCCAATGGCCTGTGCAATGAGGTCGTGCTTATCAACCGTACGCCCCAACGTGCGCAGGGAGAGGCGATGGATCTTGCCGACGGTGAGGAATTCTTCAGCCGGTATACGAAGATTCGCGTAGGGGATTGGAGTGATTGCGCTGACGCCGACATTGTCATCATTACAGCCGGTGCACGTCCGATTCCCGGGCAATCCCGTTTGAGTGAACTCGGCGCCGACATCGACATTGTTGACCCGATTCTCAAATCCGTGATGGCATCGGGATTCGACGGCATGCTCATCATGGTGTCCAACCCAGTTGACGTGCTCGCCTGGTTCGCGTGGAAACGCACCGGTCTGCCCAGCCGGCAGGTGATCGGCACCGGTACCGCGCTCGATACAGCACGCATGAAAACGATTATCGCGGAACGAACCCATCTTGATCCAAGGACTGTCGGTGACTACGTCATCGGCGAGCATGGCGATTCGCAGTTCACCGCATGGTCGACCGTCTCGCTCGGCGGCAAGCCGTTCACGCAATTCCTGAACGACAACGCCGACCGATTCTCATCCGTCTCCACGCATGAGATCGAAGAGAAGACCCGTATGCGAGGCAACGAGATTGTCGCGGCGAAGGGCGGCACGAACTTCGGCATCGCCTCGACGGTGGCCGGCATCGTGCAGACCATCCTTTGGGACGAACGCCGCATCGTGCCGGTATCGACCCTGCTCGACGGCGAATACGGCGAGCGCGACGTGTTCCTCGGCGTGCCGACCGAGCTGCGTGCCAACGGCGCCAACGAGATTGTCGAGCTGGAACTTGCCGATGACGAGCTCGCCAAACTGCATCATTCCGCGGAGCTGGTCCGCTCCTACTGCGAAGGGCTGCTGTAGCCGCAGACCGGCATGATTCTTTTTTTCCCCCCTGACAGGCTTTACGGAGAAACGCCATGACCAACCCTGAACAGCGACTCATCGTCACCGACCTCGACGGCACGCTGCTGCATGACGCCCCCACCTTCGAGGAGCGGTTTATCACGCAGCGCAGCATTGACACAGTCAAACGCATGCACGATGCCGGTTACCGGTTCGCGGTGGCGACCGCCCGGCCGGTGAGCACCGGCTTCGAGTACGCGGGTAAGTTGCCGGTCGACGCGTACATTTATCTCAACGGTGCCCTGATTGATTTCGCGCCCGAACGTTCCGATTACGATCTGCTCACCTCGGGGCGGCTCCCCTCCGACGGGCATCTGCTGAAGGTCGGCTTCTCCTCCGCACGGGCCTGCGAGGTGTGCCGGTATCTGCTCGACGAGATACCCGGCCTCAGCCTCGGCGTCGTCATGGATGACGTGCGCTACACGAACTTCGACGTGAGCGTGTACTGGAAGACACAGACTTGGCAATTCACCGATTTCACCGACGTCCCCGACGGTATCGCCGACAAGATCATTATCTTCCCCAAGTCGGAGCAATGGGCACATCTGAAGACGCTGGTTCCGCCCGATTTCGACGTGGCGATCTCCGAAGGCTCGATGTGGATGCTGATGAATCCGCTGGCGAACAAGCGGCAGGCGTTGAAGACGCTGTGCGAACGCATGGACGTGCGGCTCGACGGTACCGTCAGTTTCGGCGATGACCTTATCGACATCGGCATGATGACGACATCGGAAACGGGAGTGGCGGTCGCCAACGCGAACCCCGAGGTCATCAAGATCGCCGACGAGATCTGCCCGCCCAACAACGATGACGGCGTCGCGCAATGGATCGAACGGCATCTGCTGGCATGACGGCGGACAGCTCCGGGCTCGGCACGAAACCGGTCGCGCGGCTCGCCCTGACGATGTCGGTTCCGACCATCGTCGCGCAGGCGGCGAACGCCTCATACACCATCATCGACCGACTGTTCATCGGGCATATCCCCGAGGTCGGCGATGCCGCGATGACCGGCGTCGGCATCTGCTTCCCGATCCTGCTGGCCGTCACCGCGTTCGCGTCGCTGATCGGCGCGGGCGGCGCGCCGAGGGCGTCCATCGAACTGGGTCGCGGCAATTTCAAGAAGGCCGAACGCATCCTGGGCACCAGCGCGGCGTTCCTCGTGGCCATCGCCCTGACGCTCACCGTCATCCTGCAGGCGACGAAGGAGCCGGTGCTGCGCGCTTTCGGAGCCAGCGACGCCAACATCGGATATGCGGTCGACTTCATCACCATCTACCTGGTCGGCACAGTGTTCGTGCAGCTCACACTCGGACTCAACAACTTCATCTCCGCGCAGGGCAAGACCACCGTCGCGATGACCTCGGTGCTGATCGGCACCGGCACCAGCATCATCCTCGACCCGGTGTTCATCTTCGTGCTCGGCTGGGGCGTAAAGGGCGCGGCCGTCGCGAACGTGATCGCCCAGTTGATCTCATCGGTGTGGATCATCCTGTTCCTCGCCTCCGGGCGCAGCGCCATCCGGTTGAGACCGTCCAACATCCGCTTCAATCGAGTCATCGTGCCGATCCTGACCCTCGGGTTGGCGCCGTTCATCATGCAGATCACCGAATGCCTCATCAACGTGGTGTTCAACGTCGGGCTGCAACGATACGGCGGTGACGACTATGTCACGTCGATGACCATCATCACCTCGCTCATGCAGGTGGTCAGTGTGCTGACCAACGGTTTCCAGCAGGGCATCCAGCCGATCATCGGGTTCAACTTCGGTGCCCGGCGCATGGATCGCGTGCGGCAGGCCATCCGCGTGGCATTCATCGCGCAGACCACTTCGGCCACGGTGCTGGTGTCGCTTCTTGCCGCATTCCCAAGCGTGTTCGCCGCATGGTTCACGTCGTCGCCGGAAGTCATCGGCATCGTGACCCGCATGATGCCGGTCTTCGTCGCCGGATGGGGCGTGTTCGGCATCCAGATGGGCGCGCAGTGCACCCTCGTCGGCATGGGGCAGGCCAAGCAGTCCGTGTTCCTGGCGATCTTCCGCAAGATCATCATGCTGGTGCCGCTCGCCCTGACACTGCCTCACTGGATCGGAGTGACCGGCATCTTCCTCGCCGAGCCGATCTCCGACGCGACTTCCGGCATCGTCGCGGGCATCCTGTTCTACGTCACCTACCGTTCGCTGACACGGGGCAGGATCGCGGATGATGCCAAGAACCGGTGAAGGCGGCGCCCGCCGTATTGCCGGCTGCCAATGCTCATTGGGGGGCATGTTCGTGCAATGGTGTCATGGGAAGGAGGCGGGAGCGCCCGGACCGGGCGAGCGCCGGCTTGATGTCGAAGGAGACATGATGACGATGCGTTCATATCATCAGACGAGGATGCGGGTTCCGGCAATACTGGCGGTCTTAGCCATGATACTGGTTTTTGCCGGATGCGGCGGTCGGGTCGTTTCCGTGGCCTGTGACGCCGGCGTGCAGTACGGCAATCTCAGCGATGCCGTCGCTGCATCGGATAGTCACCGTTGCCACGATTGACAGGATGAAGCAAGCCGATGGCGACCAACAGGATCTGTATGACATGACGCTGAAATCTGGAAGCGTCTCAAGGGGTCTGTGGAAGGTAGTGATATCACGGTCACCGTCAATCTTGGATGCGAAGGAGCGGGCGCCAAGGACGATTTCATCGCGAAATATGGTGCGGAGACCAAGATCATTGTCCTGCTCGCCAAAACGGACGATGGAGCCTATCAGCTCTCTAATCTGACCCAAGGTATCCGGCGATACGATGACACGGCCTTCAAGGAGTGTCGGACGCCGTAGCGTAGTTTGTGATGACCACCCCAGTCGTCCTACGCGCCTCATTAGCCCGTTCCATCTCCTATCTCGATTTCGAGGGGTTGATTCCGGCGTCCCGGAACATCTATCTGCGTTTCAAGGGGTTGCCTGAATGCGGTACCCGGAGTATATCGGGGTGTTCAGCATTGGAATCATGCGGTTCCCATGGTGTTTATACTCGGGCACCAACCCCTCGAAACGCAGTTAGATGTCTGAGCGAGCCTCAATCAACCCCTCGAAACGAAGATAGCCCTCGAATCAGTCGGTCATCGTTTGAACGACGAATGTGCAGCACTGTCAAGCACGCCGATGAGCAAGCCTGCCAGCGCCGGAATGATCCATCCCAGCTGGAATTGCTGCAGCGGCAGCATGTTCAATATGGCCTCTAGCCATGGCAGGGAGCCGCCGAATACCGTGACGATGCTCGCCAGACATGTGGCGAATGACACGATGGCCACCAGCAGTACCATCCAGAAGTACACGCGCGGAAAATGAGCGGCGAGGATTCGATGGGTCAATGCGAGCGTCACCAACACGATGGCAATCGGATACAATGCGGCGAGCACGGGCACGGACACCTTGATGATCATGCTGAGTCCGGCGTTGGACACCACGAAACTGAACACGGTGAACAGTGCCTGCCATGCGCGATAGCTCACGCGGCGACCGGCGACGGTGGCGAATCGCGTGTGGAAGTATGTGGCACACGTGCAGATCAGACCCGTGCAGACATTCAGACAGGCGATGACGAACACGATGCCCAAAAATACTATGCCGAACGTGCCGAACAACGAGGCCGTGAGATTGGTGAGTACGGTCGCGCCTGTATCGGTCGCTGGATTGACCGAGGCAATGCTCCCGGACACGACACCCACATAGCCGAGCACCGCATAGATCACGATCAGCAGGATCCCGGTGCCGAGACCGGCGTATGCGGTCTCCCGACGAATAAGCGTGTTGTCGGTGACATGCATGGCGCGGACGTTCGCCGAAATCACGATGCCGAAGTACAAAGCAGCTAGCAGATCCATGGTTTGATAGCCGTCCAGGAAGCCCCGGGACGCCTGATGCACCGCATAATCGCCTGTCGGTTGCGTCGGTGTTACCGCACCATGCGCCAGGCAGGCTATGAACAGCACTGCGATGAACGCCAACAGCAGCGGCCCCATGAACCGTCCCAACACGGCCGACAGTTTCTCGGGATGCTGGGCCAGCAGGAAAGCCACGGCGAAGAACACCAGTGAGTACGCCAGCTGCGTCGTCCAGCCGCCCCATCCAGTGCGGGAGGGCAGGAATGGCGCCACCATCATCTCGTATGACGTGGTCGCCGTGCGTGGGATGGCGAAGCACGGGCCGATGGTGAGCATGATCGCCACGCCGAGCAGCGAGGCGAACGCCGGGGACACACGACGGGCGAGCTCGTCGAAGCCACCCGCGAACGTGACGGCGAGCACGCCGAGAATCGGAAGGCCGACCGCCGAGACGATGAACCCGATGATGGCGGGAACGGTGGCAGCGCCCGCCTGCGCCCCAACGAACGGGGGAAAGATGAGGTTGCCCGCACCGAAGAACATCGAGAAGAACGTGAACGCCATGACGAGGCGTCCGGAGAACGGGAGACGGCGCCGACCGCCGGATTCGGCGGTGTTGATGTCTGTCGGTATGGGAGTCGTTGCCATAACGGTACTGCTTTCTGTTGCGGCGGCTCGGCGCCTGTCTTCTCGGCACCTGTTTCGGACTCGGTCCCCGGCGGTCGGCATGAATCCACCCGCGTCGGGTGGCCCGACCCGTGATAAGCCCATGGCAGCGCAGTTTAACACATTGCTGTGCGTTGGGGAATAGGTCAGTGGCGGGCGGTCGCCCATGCCGCCGTGGAATGCGCGTGCGCGAGCATCATGCCGATCACGGCCAGCAGACAAGCCAGGGCGACCATGAGGATGATGTCCTCATGTCCTTTCGACTGTAGCGCCGCGCCCGTCAGCGCTCCGAGAAACATGGCCAATACGGCGACGGCGCGCCGGCCGAGTTTTGACATCTCATGGCCGTGGGCGGATGTGTCGGCGACGATGCCGGTCACGGTCATCGTCAGCACGGTCGTCGGCAGGTCGGGCACCGCGAGCCGCCGGGCAGTGGAGTTCTGGATGCCCATCGCGGGGGCGATCAGCACGATCAGCATCAGATGATGGACGTCGATGTGGCGGGCGGTGGGGAAGTTGAGGCTCGGCTGCGATGATGCCCGCATACTGCCCATGCCCAGAGCCGGTTCCGCGGAATAGTGGTTCAGCAGGTACAGTCCGATCAGCGCGGCGAGGATGAACGCGGCCTGCACGATCGACGAGATCAGCAGATGGCGGGCCCGGTGTTCTCCGAACCGGCGTATGATGCGGCCTCCGATGAACGCGCCGAAGGCGAAGCACACCAATGTCAGCGCCGATGTCCACCAGACGAACCCCTGTGCGTGGGCGAGCGCGAAGCCAAGGAAGACGATGTTGCCGGTGACGTTCGCCACGAACACATGTCCCAAGGCCAGGTAGCTCAGTGCATCGACCAGACCGGCGATGAACGTCATCAGCACCATGGCGGGGGAGAGCAGTCCGTATTCGTCATCCTTGCGGGGAATCAGCGTGCGTCCTGCCTCTGCCAGATGCAAGTTCATGTGGTTGACGGTCCTTCTGTTTGTAGTTTCTGCTTGAGTGATGCGCTGGCGCATGTTCGCGGCGAGAGAAATCCCCTTCGGCATGATACACGAAGGGGCGTCATTCACGGCCTTTCCCGGTTTCGATATGGCGTTCGTGTGCGGTCTAGCAGTGTATCACGTGAAAAGCCCTCGGCCGTTATCGGGTCGGGGGCTTCTCACGATTATGTGGTCAGGCGTATGTCACGCTTGACCGGTCGGTCTCAGGCGTTCACGCGGTCGATGCCGGACTGCACGTCGGCCAGCACGGAATCCCAGGACTTGATGAAGGCGGCGACACCGTCGGCCTCCAGCTTGTCGGTGACGTCCTTGAGGTTGATGCCCAGCTCGGCCAGCTTGTCGATGACGGCGTGGGACTCCTCGTAGGTGCCCTCGATGGACGGAGCGCCGTTGCCGTGATCGGCCAGAGCGTTCAGGGTCTTCTCGGGCATCGTGTTGACGATGTGCTTGGCAACGAGCTCGTCGACGTACTTGCAGTCGGAGTAGGCGGCGTTCTTGGTGCCGGTGGAGGCCCACAGCGGACGCTGCTTCTTGGCGCCCTTGGCTTCAAGAGCAGCCCAACGCGGATCGTTGGCGAACTTGTTCTCGAACAGCTCGTAAGCCAGGCGAGCGTTGGCCACAGCGGCCTTGCCCTCGAGAGCCTTGGCTTCGTCGGAGCCGTTGGCTTCCAGCAGCTTGTCCACAGCGGTGTCCACGCGGGAGACGAAGAAGGAAGCGACGGAGCCGATGTGCTTCAGGTCGTGGCCGTTGGCGGCAGCCTGGGCGATGCCCTCGATGTAGGCGTCGATGACCTGCTCGTAGCGCTCCAGCGAGAAGATCAGGGTGACGTTGACGGAGATGCCCTTGGCGAGGGTGGCGGTGATGGCCGGCAGGCCTTCCAGGGTCGCCGGGATCTTGATCATCGCGTTCGGGCGGTTGACCTTCTCCCACAGCTCGACGGCCTGCTTCTCGGTGTTCTCGGTGTCGTGGGCCAGACGCGGGTCGACCTCGATGGAGACACGGCCGTCGACGAAGTCGGTGGCCTCGGCGATCTCGCGGAAGATGTCGGTGGCGTTGCGCACATCGGTGGTGGTGAGCTCGCGCACGGCGGTCTCGACGTCGACCTTGCCGAGTTCCTTGAGCTGGGCGTCGTACGGGCCGACCTGGCTCAGTGCCTTCTGGAAGATGGACGGGTTGGTGGTCACACCGACGACGTTCTTGTCCTTGATGAGCTCCTGCAGGGAGCCGGACTCGATACGGGTGCGGGACAGGTCGTCCAGCCAGATCGAGACACCGGAGTCAGAGGTGCGCTGAGTTGCTTCAGTCATTGTTTTTTCTCCTTGATACCTTTTTGGATCAAATCTTGTTTATCGGTGAAAGGGGAGGGGCACATGCTGTCGTGTCCCTCCCCGTATCATCACTTGGCGGCTTCGACTTCCGCGATGGAGGCCTTGGCGGCTTCCACAACGTGCTCGGCGGTGATGCCCAGATCGATCATGTTCTGAGCGCCATCACCCTGCAGGCCGAACTGCTCGATGGACACCGGCTTGCCGTAGGAGCCGAGGTACTTGTACCACGGCATCGCCACGCCGGCCTCGACGGACACGCGGGCCTTGACGGAAGCGGGAAGCACGGCTTCCTTGTACTCGGCGTCCTGCTCCTCGAACCATTCCATGGACGGCACGGACACGACGCGAGCCTTGACGCCCTCACCGGCCAGGGTCTTCGCGGCGTCGACGGCCCACTGGACCTCGGAGCCGGAAGCCATGAGGATGACGTCCGGGGTGCCCTCGGTGTCAACGAGCACGTAAGCGCCCTTCTTCACGCCGTCCTTGGCCTTCTCAGCGGTCTCGGCGAGAACCGGGACGCCCTGACGGGTCAGCACCATGGCGCCGGGCAGCGTGTTCTTCTTCTCGAAGAAGTAGCGGTAGGCTTCGGCGGTCTCGAAGGCGTCAGCCGGGCGGATGACCTCAAGCTGCGGGATGGCGCGGAAGGAGGCAAGGTGCTCGACCGGCTGGTGGGTCGGGCCGTCCTCACCGACGGCGACGGAGTCGTGCGTCCACACGTACAGGTTCGGGATCTCCATGAGGGCGGCCAGACGGACGGCGGAGCGCTCGTAGTCGGAGAACATGAAGAAGGTGCCGCCGAACGGACGGGTGTGGGAGCCCAGCAGGATGCCGTTGGTGATGCAGCCCATCGTGAACTCGCGCACGCCGAAGTGCAGCTGACGTCCGAACTCGTTGCAGACCGGCCACTGCTTGGTGGCGCACTCCGCAGGAGCGAAGGTGGCAGCGCCCTTGAGATCGGTCTTGTTGGAGCCGCCGAGGTCGGCGGAGCCGCCCCACAGTTCCGGCATGACGGCCGCGATGGCGTTGAGGACGGAGCCGGAGGCGCCACGGGTGGCGACCTTCTTGCCGACCTCGAAGGTGGCCTCAAGATCGTCGAGGGCCTTGTCGAAGCCTTCCGGCAGCTCGCCGGCCTTCAGACGGTCGTACAGGGCGGCCTTGTCCGGGTTGGCCTTGCGCCAGGCGTCGAACTTCTCGTCCCATTCCTTGTGGGCTTCCAGACCGCGCTCGGCAACCTTGCGGGCGTGGGCGAGGGCTTCCTCGTCAACATGGAAGGACTCTTCGGGGTCGTAACCGAGCAGCTTCTTGAGGCCGGCGACGGCTTCGGCGCCCAGCTTGGAGCCATGGGAGGACGGGTCGTTGGTCTTGCCCGGGGTCGGCCATGCGATCAGGGAGTGGACCTTGATGAGCTTCGGCTGGTCAGGCGCGGCCTTCTCGGCCTTGGCGATGACCTCGGCCAGACCCTCGATGTCCTCCTTGTAGGAGCCGTCGGGCTGGATGAAACTGAATTCGTCGGTGTACCAGCCGTAGGCCTGGAAGCGCTTGAGCACGTCCTCGGCCAGCACCAGGTTGGTGTCGCCTTCGATCTGGATGCGGTTGGCATCGAAGATCACGGTCAGGTTGCCGAGCTGCTGGTTGGCGGCGAGGGAGGCGGCTTCGCCGGAGATGCCTTCCTCGATGTCGCCTTCACCGCAGATGGCCCAGATCTTGTGGTAGAACGGGGACTCTTCCTTCGGGGTCTCCGGGTCGAGCAGGCCGCGCTGGAAGCGTTCGCCGTAGGCGAAGCCGATGGCGGAGGCAAAGCCCTGACCCAGCGGGCCGGTGGTCATTTCGATGCCTGGGGTCAGGCCGTACTCGGGGTGGCCCGGGGTGCGGGTGTCCGCGCCGCCGCGGAAGTGCTTGAGGTCGTCCAGAGTGACGCCGTAGCCGGAGAAGTACAGCTGGACGTACTGGGTGAGCGAAGCGTGGCCACCAGAAAGGATGAAGCGATCGCGGCCTTCCCAGTTGGGGTCGTTCGGATCATGCTTGATGAAATGCTGGTAGAGGGTGTAGGCGACGGGCGCCAGGGAGACGGGGGAACCGGGGTGGCCGCTTCCAGCCTTCTCAACCGCGTCGGCCGACAGGACCTTGGCCATGTTGATGGCGCGCTCGTCCAGCTCGGTCTCCTTGAATTCGGTCATGGATGTACTTTCCTTCCAATACTTCGGGCACCACGCATTTCGGCTTATGCCGCGCCATGCATGCCCTCACATTGCAATCCCATACTAACGTTGTGAACAGACTTAGTGGTTCGCTTTTGGCGTGTTTTGGTAGATTATGTTATGTTAGCGCTCACAAGTATTGACTGACTCATGCCGACGGCTGCGTCATGAAATCATCTGATAACGAACGCGTTAGCACTCAAGGGCAAAGAGTGCTAATACTGGGTACGTCATCGTTCGACCGACCCCACTCCGGGAGTGTCGGGCGTGTCGTGAATACGGGAAAGCCGTGAAGGCGTGAATGCCGGGGAAGAACAGGAGGAGACATGGCGCAACCACGACGCATGGTGGTGCTTCGCGCCATCGTGGAGGATTACATTCGATCCCAGGAGCCGATAGGATCGGCCGCTCTGACGAAGAAGCACGACCTCGGCGTCAGTTCGGCGACCATCCGCAACGACATGGCGTCTCTCGAGGAAGAGGGGTATCTCATCCAGCCCCACACGTCCTCGGGCCGCATCCCGACGGAGAAGGGCTACCGGTACTTTGTGGACCGCCTGTCCACCGTCGTCCCCCTCTCCGACGCGCAGCGCAAGGGAATCGCGGCGTTCCTGTCCGGATCCGTCAGCCTGCAGGACACGTTGCAGCGCGCGGCCAGACTGCTTTCCCACATAACC
>OFPS01002245.1_pt1 | contig 11571 bp, 10 predicted proteins | sample 1542111 | NCBI WGS metagenome assembly OFPS01 (sample SAMN04209233, study PRJEB22552) | human gut metagenome | biome: gut; material: feces | host: Homo sapiens | place: USA: Oklahoma | reverse complement strand
CCTCGTAACCCTCAGCATCAAACATCTGACGGAAAGCCAGACGGCCAATACGACCAAAACCATTGATAGCAACTCTAACAGCCATGTTAATAGTACCTCCTAAATGTTCTTACCCTTTTATCGGATAATAATCACGGTAGCTTTATTATAGACCAAATTGCGGAAACCTTCAAGTGCCCGCCAAAAAATTAACAAGGTAATTTCACACTTTTTGGTTTTTGAACGATTTTCACAGCTTTTATGGGAATCTTTTCAGCAATTCAACCAACGGCGTGTCGGGGTATTGCAGGCCTTCCGTCACTTCCTGCCACCCGCGCCACAGTGAAAAGCCCCAGCGCGCCGATGCAGCACATGCCAAAGCCAAACAGCACCTCGGGCAGGTCGGCTGCCGTGATGCCGTGGAACAGCAGCACCAGCACCCGGGGCAGCTCCCAGCAGAAGCAGAGCAGGAACGTACAGATCCCGGCCTCGCACAGCTGGCAGCCGTTGGACGTTTCCGGCAGCCAAAGTGCGCGGACCATCGCCGAAAGAAACACCAGCGCGGCCAGCATCTGCCAGACCATGGCAGTCGGCTCCACCCGGTGCCAGCTGGAGCTGTTCTCCATAAAGCGGCTCAGCACCCCCCAGTAGAACACCGCCGTGCCAAGCACCGCCGGGGTCATGCTCCGGCCGGGCAGACGGTATTCTCCCTTATGCGTCCAGCTGCGGCCCAGTCGGATCAGCCAGACAGCGCACACCAGCTCCAGCACGGCACGCACCAGCGCACCAACGCCGGTCATGCCCACTGCCAGACGCACCGCACCGGCCAGGCCGACACACACGCCGCCCAGCACCGATGTAACTCCCACCGGTTTGCACGCACTGCGCAGAACAAGGGGCTGGCGGGCCAGCTTCCGGGCGGCAATGATACCAACGACAAGCGCCGCCCACAGGCTGCCGTACCGCAGCCAGACAGAGCCCGCCGTGCACAGGCCGGTGTTCCAGTCCGTCCACAGGGCCAGGTCGAGCCCGCGCCCAATGGCAAGGGCACCACCACAGGTGAAAATCAGCACAAATAAAGCGTTCATCAGCGTTCCTCGATCGGTTTATATTTCTGGCGCACGCCCAGATACTTATAGGCGGGCCGGATGATCCGGTTGGCAAAAATGACTTCCTCCACCCGGTGTGCGCACCAACCCGGCACACGGGCAATGGCGAACAGCGGGGTGTAGATATCCTCAGAGATGCCCAGCATGTTGTAGATCAGGCCGCTGAACAGGTCCACATTGGCGCACACCGGCTTGCTGCTGCCCTTCTCCTCGGCAAAGATATCAGGAGCCAGCCGCTCGATGCTGCACAGCATGTTGTACTCTTCCTCAAAGCCCTTCTCGTAGGCCAGGTGCTTGGCGCGCTCCTTCAGGATGACCTCACGGGGGTCGCTCATGGTATAGACCGCATGGCCCATACCGTAGATCAGGCCGGAGCCGTCGCCCGCCTGTTTGCGCAGGATGCGGCGCAGATACTCGCGCACCTCGTCGTCGTCCTCTGGGTGCTCCACATGCTTGAGGATATCCTGCAGCTGACGGTTGACCATCAGGTTGGCACCGCCGTGCTTGGGGCCCTTCAGTGCGCCAATGGCGGCTGCAATGGCCGAGTAGGTGTCGGTGCCCGAGGAGGACAGCACACGGGCGGTAAAGGTGGAGCAGTTGCCGCCGCCGTGGTCGGCGTGGACCAGCAGGCACATATCCAGCAGCTTGGCTTCCTCGTGGGTGAACTTCTGGTCCGGGCGGTAGGTGCTCAGGATGTGCTCCGCGGTGCTCTGGCCGGGCTTGGGCATGTGGAAGAACATGCTCTGCTTGTCATAATAGCGGCGCTTCATCTGGTAAGCGTTCACCATCATGGTGGGCATGCTGGCGATCAAGTTGATGCTCTGGTTCAGGATATTCTCCAGCGTCAGGTCCTCGGCGTGCTCGTCGTAGGAATACAGGCCCAGCACGCACCGCTGCATCTTGTTCATAATATTGGGCGAAGGAGCATTCATGGTATCCATAAAGCCATCGGGCAGGGCGCGGTGCTCTGCCAGCAGCTCACAGAACTCGTCCAGCTGCTCCTGGGTGGGCAGGCTGCCGAACAGCAGCAGCCAGATGACCTCTTCAAACACAAAGCGGTCGTTGCGGTAGGCCTCATTCACGATCTCGTTGATGTCCACACCGCGGTAGATCAGACGACCCGGAATGGGAATGACATGCCCCTCCTGATCCTTTTTGTAGCCCACAACGTCACAGACATTGGTCAGCCCTGCCAGCACACCGGTGCCATCCGGGTTGCGCAGGCCGCGCTTGACACCGAGACGCTCACTCGTCTCCGGGTCGATGTAGTTGTTTGCCAGATACTCTTCACACAGCGTCCGCATGGTCTGCGGGTCCAGCGACGCTACTTCTGCATGGGTATAGTTCATGCGCGAATTTCCCCTTTCTCTTATTTCTTTCTTATATACTTTCCGGCCATCCACCATGATGGCACACCCTTATGATAGCGCTTTTGTGAACTAAATTCAAGTCTTGGATGAAATGTGCGCTTTTTCACCCCGCCGGGCTGGTACACTATGCCCAGAAAAATGCCTGTCCGGGAGGGAAAACTACGATGAAAAAGACATTCTTTCTCCTCTGCACCCTGCTGCTGGTGCTGGGTACACTCCTGCCGATCGCCGGTTACCGGCTGACACTGGCGGTGTTCGGCCCGGCACAGGGGGCTTCTTCCGATCCCCTGCCGGGCACTGCAGCTTCGGAAGCCGCCCCGGACAGCGCCGCCGTGCCGCCCTCCGATCAGGACAGCGAGAGCTTTCTGCTGGCCGACCAGAGCGCCGGGGCCGTGGTCTCGGTGCCCCGGCGGGAATATCTGATCGGTGCCGTGGCGGCGGAAATGCCCATCAGCTGGCCGGACGAGGCGCTCAAGGCGCAGGCCATCGCGGCCCACAGCTATGCCCTCTACTGCCGCGACCATGCCGCCGAACCGGCTTCCGGCTGGCTGAGCGTGGACCCCGTCCGGCGGCAGGGATACTTAACAGATGCAGTCCTCCGCAGCTACTGGGGCACCGCCTATGAGGAGAACTATGCCCGCCTCTCGGCGCTGGTGGACAGTGTGCTGACCGATGTGCTCTACTATGGCAGCGCCCCCGCCGGGACAAGCTACTTTGCCATCTCAAACGGCATGACCGAGGCCAGCGAAAACGTCTGGGGCACTGCCCTTCCCTATCTTGTGGCCGTGGACAGCTCCACCGACCTCAATGCGGACAACTACCTTTATACCGTCCAATTCACCGCCGAGCAGATGCAGCAGGCTCTCGCCGGGCTGGGGCTTCTCCCTGACCCTGCCGCACCTGCCAGCTGGTTCGGAGAGGCCGCGCTTACCCCTTCGGGCTATGTAGCCTCCCTGCCTGTCTGCGGGCAGAGCGTCACCGGCCCGGCCCTGCGCAAAGCGCTGGGCCTGCGGAGCGCCTGCTTCACGGTGCAGTATCAGGAGGGCAGCTTTCTCTTCACCACCAAGGGCTATGGCCACGGTGTGGGTCTGAGCCAGTGGGGTGCCAAGGCGCTGGCCGAGCAGGGACAGAGCGCGGAGGAAATTCTGGCGCACTATTTCCCGGGGACAGAGCTGCGGAGATAACCCCCTCAAGCGCTCCGCCTCAGCTTCTCTGGCCGGGGAGTCGGAAAAGCAGGCAACAAAAAAGGCAGCTGACCCAACGGCCAGCCGCCCAAAAGATCAATATTCAGCCAAACAGGCTCGTCCACCAATCCTGACCGCGGCTTTCCTCGCCAGCAGCGGCTTCTGTCTCCGCCGCAGTCTCAGTTTCCGCGGCAGCTTCCTCCGCCTGCACAGCCTCTTCCAGAAGCTCCAGACCATCGTCATTGCCATCCTCGGTGATGTACCAGTAGCAGGACGCGCCGCCAATGGAGATGCTGGCGGCAGACAGCGGCACACGGCCGGAGGCAACCCCGTTGGAAGGATCGGAACAGTAGAACACGCCATCGGTGTAGTCCGTCAGGAGCACGGCATGGGGTCTGGTGCGGTCGTACAGCACGATACCCTCCGGATGCTCTGCCAGAATGGAGACCAGCGCTTCCGTCTTGGCCGCCTTACCCGAGGGCAGGGTCGCATAACCCACATGCATATCGTTGTATGTAAAGCTGTGGGAGAGCCCGCCCGACCAGGCCGTGCTCTTGATGCCGTTTTCGGTCACATCCACCCAGCTGTCCATCCCATCCAGATAGGCCCGGCGGCGAAGCATCATTGCGGCAGAGGCCAGGGTGCAGGTGCCGCCCCGGCTCTGTTTGAAGTAGAACCCAACATCAACGTTCAGGTCCACGGCCAGTGCCCCGGGGAGCAGCACGGCCATCAGGGCCATCGTTGCAAGCAGGGCAGCGAGAGTTTTCCGAAGTTTGCTTCCAAAGTGCTTGGCTGTTTCCACGTCAGTATCCTTTCTTCACAAAAGAGCGTTTCATTCACTGGTGTAAAGTATATCATCCTGTTACTCTTTTGTAAACACTTTTGCAGCCATTTTCTCAATATTTACACGCTTTGGTCACAATTCAAGGGCAGATTGCACAACCGTGCAGTGAAGTGGTTGGTTATTTGCTACAAAAGTCCGGAAAAGTTTTTCATTGTGCTTTCCGCTTTTCTTCCCAACTGCCGGTTTCTTTTTCAACGCAATTATGGTATAATCTGCCCTGAAGTTGAATTTTCAGGAGCATTTATATATGAAAGCAACCATCGTTATCCCCAACATCAACGGCAAAGGCTGGCTCAAGGACTCCATCGAGTCGGTCTATGCCCAGACAGAGCAGGATTTTGAGCTCATCATCGTGGACAACGGTTCCACCGATGAAAGTCTGGAGCAGGCCCGCAGCTACTGCGGCCGCCCCAACTTCACCCTGATCGAAAACGGCACCAACACCGGCTTCTCTCACGCCGTGAATCAGGGCATTGCCCGGGCCAAGGGCGAGTATGTGGTCATGTTCAACAACGATGCCTTTGCCGAGCCCGAGTGGCTGGCCGAACTCATCCGCACCGCCGAGACCGATCCCAAAATTTTTGCCGTGCAGAGCCTGATGCTCCGCCACTTTGAACGGGAGCTGGCCGACGATGCCGGTGATTACGTCACCTGGATGGGCTTTGCCTGCAAGACCGGCGACGGCCGCCGGGCCAGCCGCTACACCAAACAGAAGCGCATCTTCTCGGCCTGCGGCGGCGCGGCGCTCTACCGCAAGAGCATTCTGGAGGAGATCGGCACCTTTGACGAGAACTTCTTCGCCTACTTTGAGGATGTGGACCTGAGCTGGCGTGCCAACAACGCAGGCTACAAGTGTGTCCTCTGCCCCACCGCAAAATGCTACCACATCTGCGGTGCCAGCACCGGCGCGGTGAAGTACAACGCTTTCAAGAGCCAGCAGAGCGGCCGGAACAGCATCCTGCTCCCCCTCAAGAACGAGCCGCTGCTCATGCTCATCCTGAACTTTCTCCCGCTGGCGCTGGGCTATCTGCTCAAGTGCTACAAGTTCCACAAGCAGGGCTTTGGCGAAGCCTGGGACAAGGGAATGCACGAAGCCTTTGCCCTGCTCAAAGAGGGACGGCTCGGCAAGCGCCCCTTCCGCCTGAAGGATCTGCCCAACTATATCCTCATGGAGCTGTGGATGATCTGGAACATGGTGCCCTACCTGTGGTATCGGCTGGTCGTGGTCAGGTTTGATCTGAAATAATCCGGAAACAAAAACACCCCTGCGTGGAATGCTTCACACATTCCATGCAGGGGTGTTCTGTCAGATTTCGGTTTTCGGTTATGCCACCGGGCTCTCAGAGGAAGCCTCGGTGCTCTCAGCCGGGGTGCTCTCCGCCGCCTCTTCCACCGGGGCAGCCTCGTCAGCAACGGCGCTGGCGGCGGCAGAATCGCCTGCGGTTGCAAGGATGGCATCGTTGACCTCGCTCTCAGCCAGCGGGGCAGGCTCCGCGGCAGAGGCTGCACTGTCGGCAGATTCAGGCTTGGTCTCGCTGTCGGTCAGGCCGGTCAGGTACCAGCTGCCGCTCTGGCGGCTGAACAGGTAATCCATATACTTGGTGGGCGTGTCGGACGAGTTGTTCAGGATGCTGTCATCACTGCTCTGGGTGGGGATATAGCCCACGGTAACGTGGAGCAGGCCGTCCTTCTTGAACAGTCTGGTGACGGTAGCGCGGAAAGTGCCCACGCTGCCGGTGACGGGGATCTTATAGCACTGGGTCGTCTCATCGAACTCGACAGTCATGTCGTCCATCTCAAAGCTCTTGTGGGTCAGCTTGAAGCTGGGGCCCACCAGCTTTGCCAGATAGGCATCCACATCCACCGAGGGCAGCAGCAGCTGTTCGGTGTCGGGGTCCGTGTTGTAGTTATCAAAGCTTCCCTGGGTCTCCTGGATGCTGTACACGCAGCCCCAGACGGCGGCTTCGCGCAGGGTCAGGTCATCGATGTTCTCGATGCCGTCAAAGGGCAGCGGGTCGAACAGGACCAGACCTTCCAGCCGGTCCTCATATTCCGCTTTCTGCTGGGTGTCGTCAAACAGGGTGGCCACACCCTTCACACCGGCCCGCACGACCGTTACAATGCCCACCAGCGCCAGCACGGCGATCAGCAGGCCAAGGGTCTGCCGGGCGCGGCGGCGGTGGAGCCGGGCGTGTTCTTCTGGGGTCATATAGGTCTTCATATCGTTATCGTCTCCTAAATCAGGTCATCTTTTGGGGAAATACCAGCTTTCAGTATACCACAAACTGCCCGCCGGTGCAAAACCCGGGGCGTGGATTTTTTGTGAAAGCGCGATTTATTCCCACGTTTTCCAGATCTCGGGCTGATAGCCCACGGTGGCCTTTTTGCCGTTGCGCACGATGGGCGTTTTGAAGAGCTGCTGATTCTCGAACAGCTTGTCCTCCTTCTGCCAATCCACCAGTGCATCCAGCAGGGCCAGCGTCTGCTTATCCTTTGCCGCCGGGTTCACCAGCTGCTCCCAGCCGCCCAGCGCGCGGGCCACGTTCTCAAACTCGCCCCGGCTCATCTCTTTTTCCTTCAGGTCGATCATCTGGAACTTGATGCCCCGCTCCTTGAAATAGCGCTGGGCCTTTTTGGTATCAAAGCACTTGCTGGTGCCAAAGATCTGAATGTTCATCGTTTTTCCTCCTGGATCCTGTGTGCTCTATTGTATCATATCTGCCGGAAAAAACCTAGGGATAATTCATCTTCTTTCCGTCCATACTTGCTTTATCACAAGCCGACCCTGAGATTGAACGAAGGGCGGGCCATTTCAGAAAGAGAGGAACTTCCCATGAAAGCATTCGTTGACCCCGATCTCTGCATCGGCTGCACCCAGTGCACCGGGATCTGCCCCGAGGTGTTCCAGATGACAGGCATCCTGGCCGTCGCTGTGCCGGGCGAGCTGCCACCCGACACCGTCCCCACCGCCGTGGAAGCCGCACAGGCCTGCCCGGTGAGTGCCATCACCATCTCGGAGTAACGCCTTCACCTGCCTTCCCAACATGGGAGGGCATTTTTGTTTTTTCTGCAAAAATCCCCCGCTGGCCCCCATTTTGTGTTATACTATAAATTGAGTTATAATGCAATGGAGGAGACTGACTATGCGTTTACTGGTCATTGACGGCAACAGCATTGCCAACCGTGCCTTTTACGGCATCAAGCTGCTGACCACCAAGGACGGCCGCTATACCAATGCCATCTTCGGCTTTTTGAATATTATGAATTCCCTGCTCCGGGAGTGTGAGCCCGACGAGGTGGCCATTGCTTTCGATCTGAAGCACCCCACCTTCCGCCACGAAATGTATGACGGCTACAAGGGCACCCGCCACGCCATGCCGGACGAGCTGGCCCAGCAGATGCCCATCCTGAAAGAACTGCTCACCGACCTGGGCTACCGCCAGGTATCGGCAAAGGGCTGGGAGGCCGACGACATTCTGGGCACACTGGCCGCTGCCTGCGAGGCCCGCAGGGACGACTGCTTTCTGGCCACGGGAGACCGCGACAGCCTGCAGCTGGTGAGCGAGACCACCACCGTGCTGCTGGCCACCAGCGCCATGGGCCGCAGCAAAACGGAGACCATGGATCTGGATGCCATCCACGAAAAGTACGGCATTGAACCCAAGCAGCTCATCGAGGTGAAGAGCCTGATGGGCGACACCTCCGACAACATTCCGGGCGTGAAGGGCATCGGTGAAAAGACCGCCATGACCCTGGTCAAGAACTTCGGCACTCTGGATAACGTGTACGACCATCTGGACAGCCCGATCATCAAGCCCCGTCAGCGGGAAAATCTGCTGGCCTGCCGGGAGGATGCCTACCTCAGCCACACGCTGGGCACCATCCGCACCGATGCCCCCATCGACACAGCGGAAGGGGCCTACAAGGTGACCGAGGGCAACAAGCCCGCCGCTGTTCGTCTGATGCAGGAGCTGGAGATCCAGACCCTCATCACCCGGTTCGGGCTGGACGGCATCGTTCCGGAACAGGACCCCGATACCCTGCCGGAGGTGGACGCAGCCATTGCGTCCCTGCCCGCAGAGCCTTCCGGCCACTATCTGGTGGCCGCACGCCCCGCCGTTCTGGGCAAAAAGAGCGCGGTCGTACAGCCGGAGGCCTGGTACGCCGTGCAGGACACCACCGTGTATCCCCTCTCCGAGGAGGAACTGGTCTCCCTGCTGGATGACCCCAAGGTGACGCTGGATGTATTCGATTCTGCCCCCCTCTACGCCAGAGCCATGGCCGCAGGCAGCTGGGGCAGCAGCATCGTCTGGGACGGCAAGCTGGCCGCCTACCTGCTGGACGCTTCCGCTTCCCACTATCTGCTCACCACCCTTGCCACCAGCTACCATGCAAGGTCGGCGTTCTCCTGTGAGGAGTACCCCGATGCCGGTTTCCTGGCAGACCTGTTCGCCAGAATGAAGGCGGAGATCACCGAAAACGGCGAGGACGACCTCTACAACAACATCGAGTTTCCGCTGGCACAGGTGCTGGCCGATATGACCCGCACCGGCATCCTTGTAGACCGTGAGGGCATCGAAGCCTTCGGCGTGCAGCTGCGGCAGGAGCTGGACCAGGTGCTGACCCGCATCGAGATGGAGGCAGGCACCTCCGATTTCAACCCCAACAGCCCCAAACAGCTGGGCACCCTGCTCTTTGACACCATGGGCCTGCGCCACGGCAAAAAGACAAAGAACGGCTGGTCCACCGATGCCGAGACACTGGAAAAGCTGCGGGACATCCCGCTGGTGGAGGACATTCTCCAGTACCGTGCCTGCCAGAAGCTGAACTCCACCTATGTGGAGGGTCTGCTCAAGGTCATTGGCGAGGACGGCCGCATCCACACCCGTTTCAATCAGACCGAGGCCCGCACCGGGCGGCTCTCCTCTGACAATCCCAACCTGCAGAACATCCCCATCCGCACCGAGATGGGCAGCAAGCTCCGCGCCTACTTTGTGGCAAAGCCCGGCTGCGTGCTGGTGGATGCCGATTACAGCCAGATCGAACTGCGCATCCTGGCCCATGTCACCGGCGATGCGCACATGCAGGAGGCGTTCCTCTCCGGTGCCGACATCCACCGCAGCACCGCAGCCAAGATCTACAACATCCGGCCTGAGGATGTCACGCCCCGCCTGCGCTCCAGTGCCAAAGCAATCAACTTTGGCATCATGTACGGCAAGGGCGCTTACAGCCTTTCCAAGGACATCGGCGTGAGCGTCAAGGAGGCAGAGGCCTTCCTTCAGACCTATCTGGCCACCTTCCCCAATATCGACGGTTATATGGAAAAGACCATTGCGGATGCCCGCCAGTGCGGCTACGTTTCCACCCTGTTCGGCCGCCGCCGCGCCCTGCCGGAGCTGAACAGCAACAACCACAACATCCGGGCCAGCGGCGAGCGGATGGCCCGCAACACCCCCATTCAGGGCACGGCCGCTGATGTTATCAAGCTGGCCATGGTGCGTGTCTGGCGGCGGCTGCGGGACGAAAAGATGGAAAGCCGCCTGATCCTGACGGTCCACGATGAACTGATCGTGGAAGCCCCGGAGGCGGAGGCCGAAAAGGCCGCGCAGATCCTGCGGGAGGAAATGGAAGGCTGCGTGCACTACGCGGTGCCCCTGAGCACCGATGTGCATACTGGCAAAAACTGGCTGGAGGCCCACTGAACTATGATCGTTTTAGGAATCGAATCCACCTGCGACGAGACCGCCGCATCCCTTGTGGAGGATGGCCGCCGCCTGCTGAGCAACATCATCTCCACCAGCGTCAAGGAGCAGGCTCTTTATGGCGGCGTGGTCCCTGAGATCGCCAGCCGCCGCCACTGCGAGTTCATCAGCGCCACGGTCAAAAAGGCTCTGCTGGACGCAGGCAAGACCATGGACGATGTGGACGCGGTGGCTGTCACCTTTGCCCCGGGCCTGATCGGCGCGGTGCTGGTGGGTGTGAACTTTGCCAAGGGGCTGGCCTATTCTGCCAACAAGCCGCTGGTTCCGGTGCATCATCTGCGGGGCCACATTGCGGCCCTCTACCTGACCCATCCAGAGCTCAAGCCGCCCTTCCTCTGTCTGGTGGCATCCGGCGGCCACAGCCATATCGTGGAGGTGCAGGACTACACCCACTACCACATTCTGGGCCACACCGTGGACGATGCCGCCGGCGAAGCCTTTGACAAGGTTGCCCGCACCCTGGGTCTGCCCTATCCCGGCGGCCCCAGCGTGGCAAACGCCGCCAAAACAGGCGACCCCAAGGCCTATCGCCTGCCGGTGCCCCATGTGGACGGCAAGTACAACGTCAGCTTCTCCGGCCTGAAAACCGCTGTGCTGAACGAGGTAAACAAGGCCCAGATGAAGAACGAGGAGATCAACGTGCCTGATCTGGCGGCAAGCTTTCAGGAGCGCATTGCGGGCATTCTGGCCGAAAAGCTGCTGCTGGCTGCTGCCGACACCGGGGCAAAGCAGGTCTGCCTGGCGGGCGGTGTGGCCGCCAATGGCCGCCTGCGTCAGCTGGTGAACGATGGTGCCCAGAAGCTGGGGGCCAAGGTCTATCTGCCTGAGCTGAAATTCTGCGGCGACAACGGCGCAATGATCGCGGCGCAGGGCTACTACCAGTACATGGCGGGCCACACGGCAGGCCTTGATCTGAACGGTCTGCCCACCCTGCCCATCGACTACGAATAAACGAAGCAAAACCAAAGCTCCCGGAGCGGTGCGGCATTCAGTGCCATCGCTCCGGGAGCTTTTTGCCCTGCTGCGGGCGCACAACCAAAAAGGCACCCTCGCCTTTCAGCGAGAGTGCCTTTTGTTTCAAGAATAAGAATTCAAGAAAGAACGTTCAGAAGGGATCAAATTACTTGATCTCGACCTTAGCGCCAGCCTCTTCCAGCTTCTTCTTGATGTCCTCAGCCTCAGCCTTGGAAGCCTTCTCCTTGACAGCCTTGGGAGCGCCGTCAACGATAGCCTTAGCCTCCTTCAGGCCCAGACCGGTGATCTCCTTGACCAGCTTGATGACCTGCATCTTGGTAGCGCCAGCCTCAGCCAGGATGACGTCGA
>OFPS01002240.1_pt1 | contig 11577 bp, 10 predicted proteins | sample 1542111 | NCBI WGS metagenome assembly OFPS01 (sample SAMN04209233, study PRJEB22552) | human gut metagenome | biome: gut; material: feces | host: Homo sapiens | place: USA: Oklahoma | reverse complement strand
ATGCGGGCTGAAGCGTCCCGAAAGCCGGACATAATGCTCTTTTGATGTACGGGGTATTCCTTGAATAATATTTTCGGCTCTGATTTTCTGTGATTCACTCCACTTTTCAGAGACTTAAAAAGCAGATGGCGTCTTCTTGCCAATAATTCCTTGCGTGTATCACCATTCTCAAAAGTATAAGGTATGTATTTCCTTTTCAACCCTTTTACTTCCTGTTTGGCATCAGTTTCTTCCTGTATGGCTTCCCGGCGATGTCCGATTCTTATTTCCTGCACGGTGTTGAAAGCGGTCTATGACTCGGACGGCTGACGTAAAGCACCTGCGGGCAATTTTACGCATGCTGTTCGACAGGTCAGGTTACCTTTTGGACCTTCTGAAGTTCTTCCTCGGGGATTTGTCCCACAACAGTGATGACATAGTCTTAGTCTCTTTGACAATAGCCACAATGGATCTTTTGCCACCATGTGCCTCCCGATTAATGATAATAGTGTATAACTCCCCGTTGGAAATGGGTGTTCTGTCAATACTCAAATACGGTTCCCGATTCTCCGGGAACAACAGCCGCTCTTCGGCGTGGGACAATTGACTCCACGTGCGGTAGTCATTTAAATGTTCTTTGTACTACCGTTCAAACTGATTGCCGTCAATGTGATAATAGCGTTCAAGAGAGCGAGCCGTAATCGGGCATTTCTCCAAAGCAATCCTTTTAAAAAAGACGCGAATTCTTTGGAATGTCTCGTTCCGTTGGCGGTAAGTTCAAGGGTGTTGCAAATGATTTGATGGGTAGTCCTGTCAATCCATTTGCGGCGCCGGACATATAAGGTCACTTTATTGTCACGGATTGGAAAATCCCGAATCTCTATTGCGGGAAGAAAGCCTTTGGATTCCAAAGAATGGGCTAAGGTTGAAGAAGACAAAGGAGGAAGGTTCTGCTCGTCCAAATAAATCGTCATCGTTTCTGAGCCATTCTCTATTTTTACAATATCAAAACAAGCCAGCAAATCTGTAGGAAGGATTAAACGGTCTAAAGCCAAAAGGATATCGTAAGCAATCACATCTTTTTGGGAGTCAAAGATATAACTTTAATACGGTAGAAGTCTGCAATTGATGTGAGGTTTATCAAGGACAGGAAGCTAAATTTGTTTTGAATTATATCGAACTCACGTTAAATTAAAAAACGAATTTCTTCTATTCTTTTTTTGATTCTTTTGTTATTATTGTTATATTTGCACATTATTCCTCTTTTTAGAGGGATTGAGAGTGAATAATTTTATTAGTTAACCTAATTCTTAAAACAATGAAAAGGATTTTACTAAGTTTAACAGCGGTTTTATTCGCTGTGGTTGGTTGGGCGCAGAGTGAATGGAAAGACATCACGTCCGACTATATCAAGAATGCCGCTATGAGCATTGACAAAGACCAGCAGACAGACTGGACTTTAGTGGGTTGTACCGATAACGGGCCTTCACAGGGGTATAATGTGTATGGCTTTTATGCCGGTTGGGGAGCTTTGGAAAGTACGGTTGGTAGTGCCAAGCAGGACATAACTCTGCCGGCTGGTAAGTATCGTATGACGGGGTATGCTTTTTTCCGTCAGGGATTAAAGTTCGATGTGGAACCGTCAAAATCTCTTGGCAAAATGATTGCAGGAGAAGAAAGTGCTGTAATTCCTACTTTGGGTAGTGTTTCCGGTTTGGATCCCTATCCCGATAATTTTCCTCAGGCAGCAGATGCGTTCTATAATAAGAATCTTTATCAGAGCACATTGGAGTTTACTCTTTCCGAAGATAAAACCATAACGGTGGGTTTTGAATGTACCTTCGATTTGCAGCAGTCGTGGATGTTGATAGGTGAGATGAAACTGTATCGTGAGATGACAATATTAGATGAGTATAAGTTAGTTCGTGAATCTTTGAAAAGTTTGCAAACTGAAGGCTTGAATGCAGGCTTGATGGAAAAGGTGAATGCAACCTTGACTGAAACAGAAAATATGGTAGGTTCTGATGAAGAGTTGAATTCTGCCATATCCATGATGAGAACTACCAAAACCGAAGTGGAGGAAGTGCTGCCTAAGCTCAAGGAAATCGAAGAATATTTGGTTTCCTGCGAAAACTTAATTTCTATCTCCACAGAGAAAAGGGCTGGTGTCACAGATGCATTCAAAGAGGCTTTGAAGGCTTCCGGTCTGGAGTCTGCTGTTACTCCTGAGGATTTTGCTGGAGTAAAGACAGTTTGCGAAAATGCATACATTGAATATATTTTGAATGCTGTTCCTAATCAAGGCGAATTTTTTGATTACACAATCTTTATTGAGGGTATTGGCAACAGTACGAACGGCTGGGTGAATGAGTTTACCGGTTTTAATAAGAACTATCAGTATAATGGTGCTTCCAATAAAAATAATGAGGCATTAGGCTTGATTAAGCCGGGCTATATTGAAGCATGGAATAATGGTGCGGTATTTACCGGAACATTGATATATACTAAGAATAATTTGCCGACAGGAATCTATAAGCTTTCTGCTTATGCATTCAAGAATGACGGTGCTACTGTGAATTTCACAGCAAACGGTCAAACCGTGGCTTTGCAGAATGCCGGTGGTCTTTATACCAATCCGGTATTGGAAAACATTGAAGTTACTGATGGTTCGTTGACTTTTGGCTTGGAAATGATAGAGAAGGCTGATTGGATTGGAATAACAAATATCAAGTTGTCGTATATCGGCTTGTTGGGCATTGATAAATTGAAGGTTTCTCTTGAAGAGGCACGTACGGCTTTGCAGGCTGCCTTTGATGTCGCAGTGGCTGATAGGAAGATTGGTAAGGCCATGAAAGCAAAAGTAGAAGAGCTTATGGCGTCAACCGGGACCGTAGACGATGATGCCATCGCGTTGACTGATGCTTGTAGCAAGGTGATAGCCATGACTAATTCTTTGTCTGAAATCACGGAGGCGTATGCCAAAGTTGGTCAGCAAATCAAAGATGCCATGATGTCTGCTATGTATGCCACTGTGGATAACCCTGAAGACAAAACGAACTACACCGCCGCATATACCAAAGCGAATACCGATTTGGAAGAAGCTGTGACTTTGGAAACCATTCAGGTTATCGGCACAGAATTGGCAGAAGCTACCAAGACTTTCGTGTTGGTGGCTTACCCTGGTAATGGCAAGACTTTCGACTATACTTTCATGATTGAGAATCCTTCGTTTGAAACGGGAGAGTTGTCACCTTGGACCGCTGCCAACGGTGGGGATACCGGCGTGAAGGAAAATTCAAATGGAACTTATAATATCACCAATGCGCATGGTGATTACGTGTTCAATACATGGGGAACAAGTAATATGCATGTACAGCAGACGGTAACCGGCCTGCGTGATGGTGTGTATAAACTGACTGCGTTGGTTGCTGCTGATGCAGGTACGACACTAACTTTGACTGCCGGTGTGAAAACGGCCAATGTCGCTGCAATAGATAAGGCTACGGGCGTGGATGTTTCGGTAGACGGTGTGGAAGTTGTTAATGGTGAATTATTCGTTAAGGTAGCTTCCTCAAATTGGTTCAAGGCCGATAACTTCCGTTTGGAATACACTGGTAAGGCTGTTCATACAGAAGTTCCGGCAGCTCTCGCTCCGGCTCCGGAAAGCGAGGGCTTGGATGAAATCGGTTATATCGAAATCACAGCTTCCGGACAATATGCAGTGATTAATGCACAGTATGATGATGAGGGATATATAGAAACATTGAATTGTGAAATGCCCTATTTGTTGAACAAAGAGACAAAGGAAAAGATTGAAGTATTAGGTGTTGATTATGGTGAAGGCTATAACACAATCATGCTGATGTTTGCAACTGAAAAGTGGGAACCTATTAAAGCTTCTGGAACTTATGAGTTGGTTATTCCGCAAGGTTTGTATAGCTGTCCGGATAATAAAGAGGATTGGGAGGGTTTTGTTCTTTCCGGTCCGCAGAATAAAGAAGTGCGTTACGAATATACAATCGTAGAACATCAGGCAGGTCCTGTCATTGAAGTAATCGGTGTAGAACCGGCTTCCGAGGATGAAGTTGAAACGGTATCTACTTTCACGTTGGCATTCGACCAACCCGTTACGATTAATACGTCAGAAGATGCTCCGGCTGTGTATTTGATGAGTCGGTTGTCCGGACAGATTTCCGCTACTGTTTCGGCCGTAGAAGGTGAAGGGCAGGAAAACCAAATCCTGATTACGCTGGAAAGAGAGGTCGCAGATGCAGGCATGTACACGCTTGTCGTGCCGGAGAAGGTAGTTTTGAATGCTCAGGGGGATTGGAATGTGTCTGTAAACTTGACTTATAGAGTCACGGGTAAAAAGGTTGAGACTACCAACTACCAGCCTACGGGTATTACTCCGGCAGAAGGCGAGGTAACCTCTTTGAAGAGTTTCGTATTGCAATTCCAGAAAGAGACCTTTGCCGTGACCAATGTAGACTCTCAAGAAGAAGCTTACCTTATCAATAAAGATACGCAGGAAAAGGTAAGTGCCACTTTGGATATGGGAGACGAATACAATGAAATCAAGATAGAACTGACAGAAGAAGTTACCGCCAAAGGTTCATATACTTTGGTTGTACCGGCTATGAAGATACAACAGGCTTCGGATAGCTGGGGTAACAATGTTCTCGACAATGCTCCGGAACTGCGATATGACTTCACTGTTGTAGAGGGACAGAGTATTGATGCGATCCTTGCCAAAAGACAGAGGGTGGATGTCTATACCGTAAGCGGTCTGCTGGTGAAGAAGGCTGCGGATCGAGAGGCTCTCAAAACGTTGAAGAAAGGACTTTATATCATCAACGGAAAAGGTGTCTTAATCAAGTAGCCTCCCCGGTTTGAACATTTTTGGGGATAAACGAGCGGATGTGTCGAGTAGCGGCGCATCCGCTTTTTCGATGATAGAATAGCGTCAATGATGCAATAAAAAAGAGGATTGCCCGTTTTTTGGGAAAGGAGTATAAGAAGTTAAATGTTATGCAGTGGTATGACCGGATAAGGCAGGTTAAGTTTTTGTTAGTAGTCATGGCCATCGTGATAGCCGTGGGGTCTCTCATTATATCCAACTATTTAGTACGTGATTTGGCTTTGGGTGAACACCAAAACATGGAAGTATGGGCAGAAGCCATGCGAACGCTGAACAATGCGGATGAAAACACCGATGTCACCTTGGTTTTGAAAGTTTTGAATGGAAATAATACCATTCCGGTCATCGTGCAATATAAATCAGGAGAAATACATAGCTATCGGAATTTGTCATTGAAAGCAAGTAATGCAGCCGACAGTACGAGAGAGGTAAAGCAAATGGCGGAAGACATGCGGCAAGGAGGCCGGGTGATTCGTATTTATCTGAATGAAGGTGCTTCTCAAGGTGCTGATGGTGATTTTATGGAAATCTGTTATGACGATTCCATTATGTTGAAACGGCTGTCTTCCTATCCTTATATACAATTGGGCGTAGTTCTTATTTTTGTCGTAGTGGCTATTTTCGCTTTGTTGAGTTCCAAAAAGGCAGAGCAGAATAAAGTCTGGGTGGGTTTGTCCAAAGAGACAGCCCATCAGTTAGGTACCCCGATTTCTTCGTTGATGGCATGGGTTGAGATTTTAAAAGAGACTTATCCCCATGATGAGCTTATCCCGGAGATGGACAAAGATGTGAAACGATTGGAGATGATAGCCGAACGTTTTTCTAAAATCGGCTCTTTGCCGGAACCCCGTGAGGAATTGTTAGCCACAGTGCTTGAACACGTGATAGATTATATCTCCCGCCGTACATCCAATAAAGTGTCTATCCGTTGCCTGTTGCCGGAATATCCGTTGAAGGCTTATATGTGTGCTCCGCTTTTCGAGTGGGTGATAGAGAATCTTTGTAAGAATGCGATAGATGCGATGGGAGGACAAGGATGTATCACGGTAACAGCTTTTGAAGACGCGGGGAAAGTGGTTGTTGAAGTTACGGATACCGGTAAAGGTATCTCGAAAAATCATTTCCAGACGGTCTTCAGTCCCGGTTTTACAACCAAGAAAAGAGGTTGGGGGCTGGGCTTGTCCTTAGCCAAACGCATAGTGGAAGAATATCACAAAGGACGTATTTTTGTGAAACGTTCGGAAATCGGTGTGGGGACAACCTTTAGGGTGGAGTTGAAAAAGTATTAAAAAGAACGTTTTTTGTGCTTTTTATTGTGCGCCATCGCTTATTTTTTGTAAATTTGCAGCCCAAATGGATGTACTTGACAGTTATAAGATTGATTTGAAGAACATGCGGACTGATGTCGCTGAATATCAGTTTGCATTGGATGATGCATTCTTTGAAGCTGTGGAAGGGACTTTAGTGAAGAGCGGTAAGGCAGACGCAGACCTGAAGATAAGAGAAAGCGGGGGAGCTTATGTTTTTACCTTTCATATTAAAGGAACGGTACATGTGCCGTGCGATCGGTGTCTTGACGATATGGACGTGGAGATAGAGACGGAACGTATGCTTACCGTAAAGTTAGGGGATGAGTATGCGGACGAAGGGGATATGATGATACTGCCATACGAAGATGCCATATTGAATGTCGCATGGATTATTTACGAATTTATTGTGCTGGAAGTTCCGCTCACACACGTGCATGAACCTGGACATTGCAATGTGGAAATGATGGAGGCATTGGCGGCACATTTGGTGACTTCGTCTGAGAAACCAGATGGTTCCGAGGAAGAGAAGAGCGCGGATGAAGAAAGTGACAAACCGATAGATCCGCGTTGGAATAAATTAAAAAAAATATTGGATAATAATTAAATACTTAAGAAAATGGCACATCCTAAAAGAAGACAGTCAAAAACGAGAACCCGTAAGAGAAGAACTCATGATAAGGCCGTAGCGCCTACGTTGGCAGTTTGCCCGAATTGCGGCGCATTCCACATTTATCACACTGTTTGCCCCACTTGTGGCTATTACAGAGGTAAGGTGGCTATCGTGAAAGAAGCTGCTGTTTAATCATTAGTGAGGGAGATATAGCCAGAGAGCACTATTGTTCTCCGGCTACTTTTTTTAGAAAGCAGAATAAAGAATGGAAAAAATAAATGCGGTAATCACCGGTATTGGCGGTTACGTTCCGGAATATGTCTTGAACAACGACGAGTTGTCGCGAATGGTTGATACAAACGATGAGTGGATTATGACTCGTATCGGCGTAAAGGAAAGGCGTATTTTAAATGAAGAAGGTTTGGGTACGAGCTATATGGCTCGTAAGGTAGCAAAACAGTTATTGCAGAAAACGGGAGTAAATCCTGAAGACATTGATTGCGTGATTGTTTCCACTTCTACTCCGGATTATCATTTCCCCTCTGTGGCTTCTATTGTTATTGGCAAGTTGGGGTTGACGAATGCTTTTGCATACGACTTGCAGGCAGCCTGCAGCGGATTCCTTTTCGCTATGGATACGGCTTCCGCTTTGATTGAAAGCGGGCGTTATAAGAAGATTATTGTTATCGGTGCTGACAAAATGTCTTCAATGGTCGATTATACAGACCGTGCGACTTGTCCGATTTTTGGAGATGGAGCCGCTGCCGTATTGGTTGAGCCTACTACGGAAGACTTGGGTTGGAAGGACGCCTATTTGCGTACGGATGGCAAAGGGTTGCCGTTCTTGTGCATGAAAGCGGGCGGTTCCGCTTGCCCTCCTTCGTATTTTACCATAGACCACCGCTTGCATTATCTCCATCAGGAAGGACGTACGGTGTTTAAGTTTGCCGTGACCAATATGAGCGACGCTTCAGCTTTGGTGGCCGAACGTAACGGATTGACCAAGGACAATATCGCTTGGGTCATTCCTCATCAGGCTAATGTACGCATTATCGAGGCAGTAGCACACCGTTTGGAGTTGCCGATGGAAAAAGTGATGCTCAACATCCAACGTTACGGCAATACAAGTGCAGCCACTTTGCCCTTGGCCTTGTGGGACTACGAACAACAGTTGAAGAAGGGAGACAATCTGATTTTTACCGCTTTCGGCGCCGGATTCACATGGGGAGCCGCTTATATGAAATGGGGCTACGACGGAGCAGGTAAGTAAATAAGGGATAAAAGAGAATCCTTCAAAAAGACATCATAAAAAAGAACGCATCCGTTTATAGATGCGTTTTTTTATTCAAAGAAAAAAACAGAGCAATTATGGCACATAAAGCTGGTTTTGTGAATATTGTAGGTAATCCGAATGTCGGAAAGTCCACGCTGATGAATCTCCTGGTCGGGGAACGTATATCCATTGCGACCTTTAAGGCGCAGACCACGCGTCACCGTATCATGGGGATTTTGAATACGGAAGACATGCAGATTTGTTTTTCCGACACCCCCGGGGTCTTGAAGCCTAATTACAAGTTGCAAGAGTCTATGTTGAATTTCTCGGAATCAGCTTTGCAAGACGCCGATGTGCTGTTGTACGTGACGGATATGGTGGAGACACCCGATAAGAATGGCGACTTCTTGGAGAAAGTGTCCAAGATGGATGTTCCCGTGTTGTTGCTTATCAATAAAATCGATGTGAGCAACCAGCAGGAACTTACCGCCAAGGTGGAAGCTTGGCATGCCGTCCTGCCCAAGGCCGAAATCATTCCTATTTCAGCTTTGTGCAAGTTCAACATAGACACGGTGTTGAATCGCATCAAAGAACTTTTGCCGGATTCCCCTCCATATTTCGGCAAGGACCAGTGGACCGATAAACCGGCCCGTTTCTTCGTAACTGAAATTATCCGTGAAAAGATTTTATTATATTACGATAAAGAGATTCCGTATTCTGTGGAAGTCGTAGTGGAACAGTTCAAGGAAGAGGCAAAATCCATTCATATCAATGTCGTTATCTATGTGGAGCGCGACTCTCAGAAAGGCATCATCATCGGCCATCGGGGAGTGGCATTAAAGAAAGTTTCCACAGAAGCCCGGAAGTCTTTGGAGAAATTCTTCGGTAAAAGCATTTATCTGGAGACCTTTGTGAAGGTGGATAAGGATTGGAGAAGTTCGGAACGGGCTTTGAAAAGCTTTGGGTATAATTTAGATTAATAATCAGGCTGTGAAGCCGAAATTCGATAATTTATGGGAAATATAGTGGCAATAGTCGGACGCCCGAATGTGGGTAAGTCTACTCTTTTTAATCGTTTGACTCAGACACGTCATGCGATTGTCAGTGATGAAGCCGGGACGACGCGCGACCGCCAGTATGGGAAGTCGGACTGGACAGGACGTGAGTTCTCCGTGATAGACACCGGCGGTTGGGTGGTGAACTCGGATGACATATTTGAGGAAGAAATCCGCAAGCAAGTGACGTTGGCGACGGAAGAAGCGGATGTCATATTGTTTTTGGTGGATGTCCGGAACGGTCTGACGGATTTGGACGAAGCCGTGGCCAATATCTTGCGGCGTACCAAAAAGCCGGTTGTCCTTGTAGCCAACAAGGCCGATACGAATGAATGGATATACAGTGCCGCAGAGTTTTACGCCTTGGGGTTGGGCGACCCCTATTGCATTTCGGCGGCAACCGGAAGCGGCACGGGGGAATTGTTGGACCTGATCGTCTCAAAATTCCCTAAAACTGCCGATGACGAAACGGATGAGAATATCCCCCGTTTTGCCGTTGTCGGGCGACCGAATGCAGGCAAGTCCAGCCTGATCAACGCGTTTATCGGAGAAGAACGTAACATCGTGACCGATATCGCCGGAACCACCCGGGACTCCATTTACACCCGTTATACCAAGTTCGGGTTTGATTTCTATTTGGTGGATACGGCCGGTATCCGCCGTAAAAACAAGGTGACGGAAGATTTGGAATATTATTCCGTCATGCGTTCCATCCGGGCCATTGAGAACTCCGATGTCTGCATCCTGATGTTGGATGCGGAGCGCGGCATAGAAGCTCAGGACTTGAACATATTCCAATTAATACAACGGAACAACAAAAGTTTGGTTGTGGTGGTCAACAAATGGGATTTGGTAGAGGACAAGACGACGGTGGTCATGAACGAATATGAATACGCCATCCGCCACCGCATGGCTCCGTTCGACGATTTTCCGATCATATTCGCTTCCGCCTTGACGAAACAACGCATTTTTAAGGTGCTTGAGACGGCCAAGGAGGTTTATCAGAACCGGAAGAAACGCGTTCCTACGTCTAAGCTGAATGAAGAGATGCTGCCTTTGATCGAGGCCTATCCGCCCCCTTCCATCAAAGGCAAATACATTAAGATCAAGTATTGCATGCAACTGCCGGACACGCAAATACCCTCTTTTGTGTTCTATGCCAATTTGCCGCAATACGTGAAGGATCCATACCGTCGTTTTCTGGAAAACAAGATTCGCGAACGTTGGGATTTCAGCGGTACTCCCCTTAATATCTTTATACGGCAGAAGTAATGAGGAAAATCATTCCCCTATGGGTGGCCTTTTTAGGACTTTCCCTATGGGTTTCGTGTGGCAAAAGCGATAAAAGCGAGGTAAGCCGGGCAGCCGAAACCTATTATAATTATTTGATAGAGGGCAAGTACGAAGATTACATTCATTCTATTGCCTATAGCGACAGCATGACGGAGTCCTATCGCAGCCAGATGGTCGAACTTGTGGCCCAGTATGCCGCCCGTGAGAAAGAACGTAGGGGAGGGTTGGTTTCCGTCCGGGCATTAGGAGACACGGTTTCTGGAGATGTCGCCAGCGTTTTTCTGGAAGTGCTGTTCGGAGACAGCACGCGTGAAGAAATCGCTTTGCCGATGGTCCGATGCGGAGAGGAATGGAAGATGCAGTAATCAGTATGAAATAGTTTCAGTCAGTTAAAGAATCCTGAAAAAGGGATAATTAACTGACTGAAATGTTTTAATGAGAATCTTTTGCGTATATTTGTAGCATAGCCTTGGAGCTATCCGATAAGTGCCTGTTGCACGTCGGGATACTAAACAATAAAAGAGAACTATGAAACAGTTTGAAACCGTGACATTTAAAGGAACAGCAGTACATACAAACGGGATGATGCCCCAAAAAGGAGAGATGGCTCCCGACTTTACGGCTGTGGCCGGTGACTTGAGTGAATTGTCTTTGGGCAGTCTTAAAGGCAAGCGTGTGATATTGAATATTTTTCCAAGTCTGGACACTTCCGTATGCGCCACGTCGGTGCGCAAGTTCAATGTGAAAGCGGCCCATTTGGAGAATGTGCAGGTATTGGCCGTATCCATGGATTTACCTTTTGCACAAGGACGCTTTTGTACGACTGAAGGCATTGAGAACGTGAAGCCCGTATCTTTGTTCCGCAGCAAGGACTTTGCCGGGAATTACGGGCTGATGATGGTGGACGGTCCCTTGGCCGGATTGACGGCCCGGGCCGTAATCATTGTGGACGAGAACGGAAAGGTGATATATGCCCAGTTGGTTCCGGAAATAACGGAAGAACCGGATTATGACGCAGCTTTGTCGGCATTGAAATAAATCGGTTTGCCGGTTTGTAGGAATGGAAATGAGGATGTGCCATTTTGGCAAACTTTTTTTGTTTGATAATTGATTGATAACCAGTAGTTAGTTTCGCTTAA
>OFPS01002234.1_pt1 | contig 11612 bp, 9 predicted proteins | sample 1542111 | NCBI WGS metagenome assembly OFPS01 (sample SAMN04209233, study PRJEB22552) | human gut metagenome | biome: gut; material: feces | host: Homo sapiens | place: USA: Oklahoma | reverse complement strand
ACATATTCTGTACTTGCTGCGAATAGGTCATAATCATACTCTCCTTTTGACAAATTGATGCCATTGGCAGGGGGTGTCCTGCCGTTTGCATTGACCGGCTGCGCCGCTCTCTTCCGCGCCACGCCGGTACTACCACGCATGATTTTATTATAGAGAACCTTGGCGGAATTTGCAAGACGTTTTGCGGATTTTTTCACAAGCATTTTTAACGGTTATTTGCTACTAACTAGCACTTTCACCGCTTTCGCTGCCCAGTTCGTCACATTTCTATCATATTTGTCAAAAGGAATATCTTGCGCTGTCCGGTTCAGTTTTTTCTGGGCGGCTGTTGGGCCCTGACAGGCCGGAGCGCCCAGATGCACACAAAGCCCGCCGCCGCGCCTGCCATGGCCAGCCAGTGCCGCCCGGTGGCAAGACCCCACAGGTTCGCCGCAAAGGGGAAGGCAAGGCTGCCCACGCTCTGCCCCAGCGCCAGAAAGCCGTAGTTCACCCCGGCGTGGGGCAGGCCGAACAGGTCGGTGGAGAGGGAAGGCAGCACCGCCGCCAGCGCCGAATAACAGAAGGTAAGCCCTGCGTACACAGCCACAACGAGCCAGCCCTGTGCGAACAGGAAGGCCGCCGAAAGCCCCAGCGACACGCCGAACAGGATCAGGTCAGTGGGGCGGCGGCCGATCCGGTCGCTGAGCAGGGGCATCAGCAAGCGGCCCGCCGCGCTGCCCACGCTGCCCAGCACCACACTCCACAGGGCAGCGCCCTCGTCCAGGCCCCGCTCCATGCCCAGCTTTAAGATGATGGGGCTGAACAGCAACACCGCCGGGGTGGAACAGCAGACCGCTCCGGCGCAGAGCCAGTATTGCTTTGTTCTGAGCATCTGCAGCGGGGCAAGGTCGAGGGACGGGGTGCCTTTTCCCCTGCCCTGCTCCTCGGGCTTCTGCTTTGCCGGAGGCGGGTCGGTGAGCAGGGCGCTGCCCACAAGGCAGACCGGCAGCGTGAGTGCCCCCAGCGCCCAGAACGCCCCCCGGATCCCCTGCACCGGGCCAAAGCCCTTCAGCGCCGTGCGGACGAATCCGGTCAGGAACGCACCGCTCAGGCCCACCGCGCCGCCAATGACCCCCGTGGCAAGGCCCTTGCGCCCGGCGTACCACTTCTGGGCGCAGGACTGGATGGACGGGTAGAGAAACGCCGTGCCCAGCCCCGCCGGAATGCTGAACACTGCCCAGAACCATGCCCCCTTCTCCCCGGGCAGGAGGGCCGCCGCAAAGAACCCGCCGCAGAGCAGGCCGGTGCCCCACAGCGCCGCGCAGCGCGGGCCTTTTTTATCCTGCAAAAAACCACCGATGACGCATCCCACCCCGAACGCTGCGATCAGGATGCCGAACGCATAGCCCGCGCCGTCCTCGGTCAGGCTGAACTCGTCCATCACCGGCTGCTGGAACACGCCCCACGCCGCAGGCAGACCCGTCAGGATCTGAATGGCCGCCCCCGCCGCCAGGATCGCCCAGGGGTGGCGCGCTGTAAACTGTTTCATCTGTTTTATCACCTCGTTCTGTCAGTGTGCCCTTTTTCATTGACAAAACGGCAGATTCCTTTATAATGGATAAAGTAACAACTAAACACGGCCTCGCCCTCTCCGTCATCGCTGCGCGATGCCACCTCCCCCAAAGTGGGAGGCTTTGGCAGTCCACACAAAGTTTACGGTTTTGCCAAGGGCTCTCCCTTTGGGAGAGCTGGACGCGGAGCGGCCTGAGAGGGTGAGGATGCTGAGAAAGAGGAACCAACTATGAAATCACAGGCATTGAAGGGTATGCGCGACCTGCTGCCCGCTGAGCAGACCCTGCGCGACTACATCCAGGGCAAGATCCTGGAGACCTACCGTGCTTCCGGCTTTGAGCGCATCTCCACCCCCATGCTGGAGGATATGGAGAACCTGGACAAATCCGATGGCGGCGACAACCTGAACCTCATCTTCAAGGTGATGAAGCGCGGAGACAAACTGACCAGCGCGCTGGGATCCGGCGACCCCAAGCAGCTCTCCGACATGGGCCTGCGCTATGATCTGACCCTGCCCCTGAGCCGTTTCTACGCTGCCAACAAGGACAAGCTCCCCCACCCCTTCAAGGTCATCCAGACCGACCGCGTGTTCCGCGCCGAGCGCCCCCAGAAGGGCCGCCTGCGCGAGTTTGTCCAGTGCGACATCGACATTCTGGGTGACGAGAGCCCCAACGCAGAGGTGGAGCTGATCGACGTGACCGCCCGTGCCCTGCTGGGCATCGGCTTTACCGGCTTCACCGTGAACATCAATGACCGCCGCATCCTGCGCGGAATGCTGGAGAGCATGGGCTTTGCCGCCGACACACTGGACTCTGTCTGCATCACCTTTGACAAGATGGATAAGATCGGTGCCGAGGGCGTGAAGGCCGAGCTGACCGAGAAGCAGCTGCCCGATGCTGCCATCAACGCGCTGGCCGATTTCATTGCCGCCGGTGATGTGACACTGGAGTCCGTAGCTTCCCGCTGTGCCGACCCCGCCATTGCCGATGACCTGAAGTATGTGCTGGCCACCGCAAAGGCCATGGCCAACGGCCGCTTCGATGTGGCCTACTGCCCCAGCCTGGTGCGCGGCCAGGGCTACTACACCGGCATGGTGTTTGAGATCACCTGCCCGCAGTTCAGCGGTGCAGTGGCTGGCGGCGGCCGCTACGACAACATGATCGGCAAGTTCCTGGGCACCAAGGTGCCCGCCGTGGGCTTCTCCATCGGCTTCGAGCGCGTCTGCGGCATCCTGCTGGAGCAGGGCTACCAGATCCCCGGTGCCAAGCAGAAGATCGCCCTGCTCTACAACAGCGATGTGGACTTCCCCGCCGTGCTGGCCAAAGCCGCACAGCTGCGCGACACCTACAACGTCACCGTTCTGCCTCAGGCCAAGAAGCTGGGCAAGCAGTTGGGCCAGCTGGAGGCTTCCGGTTTCGCCGGTGCCGCCTTTATGGACAAGGATGAGGTAAAGATCTTCGCACAGCAGTAATGGGCGGGCGGCGGGAAACTTCCCGCCGCCCTTTGCAACAGCATATATAATAAAGCCCTCTCAGCCGATCGGCCGGGAGGGCTTCGTTTTGTGCGGGTCAATTACAGATTGTACAGTTCCGTATACTTTTTGGTCAGATAATCCAGATAGTAGTGTGCGTCAAAGGTACCGCAGGCGTTTCTGACGACCTCGGCAGGCTCCAGCAGGTGGCCGTACTGGTGCACCTTTTCCCGCAGCCAGCCGGTGACAGCGGAGAGATCCCCGTGAGCCACGCCGCCGTATACATCGAATTCCTGCTCCATGTTATGGAGCATCTGGGCACCGTAGGCATTGCCCAGAGCGTAAGACGGGAAGTAGCCGAAGGAACCGCCCGACCAGTGGCTGTCCTGCAGGCAGCCCTCGCGGTCATTGGGAACCTCCACGCCCAGATACTCCTTGTACAGCTCTGCCCACGCGGCAGGGACTTCCTTTGCCGTCAGGGTGCCCGCAATGAGCTGCTTCTCGATCTCGTACCGCACCATAACGTGCAGGCAGTAGGTCAGCTCATCGGACTCGGTGCGGATGAGGCTGGGCTCCACCTTGTTCACGGCGCGGTAGAACTGCTCCGCAGTCACATTTCCCAGCTGTGCGGGGAAGAATTCCTGCACCTTGGGATAGATGGCCCCGATAAAGGCGCGGGAACGGCCGATAAGGTTCTCATAGAAGCGGGACTGGCTCTCGTGCACACCCATGGACACACCGCCGGTCAGGCAGGTGTACTGCAGGTCATCCCGGATGCCCAGCTCGTACAGGGCATGGCCGCCCTCGTGGAGAATGGAATACATCGAGGAGGCCACATTGTGCAGGTCGTAGTTGGTGGTGATGCGGACATCCTTGTTGTTGAACTCCAGCGTAAAGGGGTGTTCGGTCTCGCCCAGACCGCAGTGGCCGCGGTCCAGGCCCATGACCTCCATGAGATAGTCCGCAAACGCCTTCTGCTGCTCGACCGGATATTCCAGATGCAGGAAGCTGTCATCGATCTGAGACTTCTCGCCGATGGCCCGGATGAGGGGCACCAGCCCCTTGCGCAGGGTGTCAAAGAACACGTCCAGCTGTTGGGTGTCCACGCCCCGCTCATACTCGTTCAGCAGGGCATCATAGGGCGCTTTTTCCGCATCGTAATAGCCCGCGAACTTCCGGTTATACTCCACCAGCTCCTGCAGGATGGGGCAGAAGGAGGCAAAGTCGTTTTCTTCCTTGGCCTTGTGCCAGACATCACTGGCGCGGTTGGTCAGCTCGCTGTATGCCATATACTCCTCGGCGGGGATGCGGGTGAGCTGCCGACAGCTGCGGCGCAGCTCCTCCACCTCACGGCGGTGGAGGGTGTCCAGCGTCTCCCGCCGGGCATAGAGCTCCTCCACCAGTGCAAGGGTCTCGGGGGCAGTCATCAGCTTCTGCAGTTCACCGGCCAGAATGCTCAGGGCCACACCCCGGCCCTCGGCCGTGTTCTTGGGGGCCACGGTCACAGCGTCCAGATACAGGCTGTTGGAGGCGCAGTTGTAGGCGTACAGCTTCTTCTGCAGGGTCTCCAGCGCCCGCAGCTTCTCATTTTGTTCCATTGGGTGTTTCTCCTTTTTCAGTTTTTGGTGGGAAATGCCGGGTCATTCCAGAAAAAGCGCTTCCGGGCCACCGGGTCCGGGTCCGGGATCTCAAACGTATAGCGCTCCGTTGCATTGATGACCGTGGTCTGGCCGTGGGTGCACACCCGGGGCAGGTTGGCATTATAGCTCAGGTGGACATGCCCGTGCACGAACCACTTGGGCTGGTACTCCTCCAGCAGGTCGTTGAAGCAGGCAAAGCCCTTGTGGGCCCGGTCATCGCCATCGTTCAGGCCGGCCGCCGGGGAATGAGTCAGCAGCAGGTCGATGCCGCCCGCCCGGTGGGCCTTGAACCAGAGCCGCCGCATCCGGCGGCGCATTTCCTGCTCCGTGTACTGGAAGGTCTCCTCGCGGTTGTAACGGATGCTGCCGCCCAGCCCCATGATGCGCAGCCCTTTCCAGACATACACCTGATCGTCCACACAGATGCAGCCGCCCGGCTCGCCCTCCGTGCGGTAGGAGCCATCGTGGTTGCCGTGGACATACAAAATGGGGGCCGCTGTAAAATTTGTTATATATTCGAGGTATTTTTTTGGCAGATCCCCGCAGGAGAGGATCAGATCGACCCCGGCCAGGCGTTCCCGGGAGCAATAGTCCCACAGCGCCTTGGAGGGGGTATCGGAAATTGCAAGTATCTTCACGTCCGCAACACTCCGTTCTGTTGAGCTTTTTACAGCGTCGTCTCTTTCAGGCTGCTCAGGCCGTTGATCTCCAGCAGGCCCAGCGTTCTGACATCCAGCTGATCGTACCGGGGCAGGCTGCCCTCCACGCACTCGCCCAGCCAGTCCATCTCCATCAGTTCCTTGGGGGTGTAGGTGTCTGCGGTGGGTGCCTTGGGGATATGCCCCTGCGCAAAGATGCCCGCCGGGAAGATGGGGAACTCGTTGGCCGCAAGGTTCTTTTCCAGCAGATCGAGCAGCTGCTGCGTGCCCTTGGGCAGGGTCTCGTAGTAATCCAGCCGCTCCGCGTCACTGCGGAAGCCCCACCAGTAGTTGATGGCCTTGCCGCTGGAACCGCTGTCCCAGGTGCCCTCGAAGATGGAGCGGATGATGCCGATATAGAACACTTCCCACTTCCAGACCGGCAGCGCCACCGGCTGGATGCTGCCATCCGGCATCCGGCGGCACAGGCCGTATTCCCTGGCGCTGCCGGTGGGCTCAAAGGGGCTGCAGGCGTAGAACAGCTCGATATCCGGGCAGTCGGAGAAATCCAGCGGCTTTCCCGGCTCCTGCAGGCAGGCCCAGCGCAGCAGGATATGGCTGTTGGGCCGCACGGTGCGCAGGCCCCGGGCAAAGGCATTGACGGCCGCAGGCACACCATAAACGGGGTTGGCCGCCACATAGCCCACCCGGTCGGTCAGATTCAGGATGCCCGCCAGCATTCCCAGCAGGTAGTTGGCCTCATAGGTGCGGGGGTAATAGGTGCGCACCAGCGGATGGGGCGCGTTCAGGCAGCAGTTCAGGAACCGGGTCTTGGGGTGCTGGGCCGCTACCTTGAGGCAGGCGGGCCGCATCCGGATGCTGGTGGTGAACACCACATCCGCGTTGTCGTGGGCCACCTCTTCCATGATCTGCTCCGCGTCCACCTCGGGGGAGACATTTTCCCGGTTGGTGATGATGAGCCGGTCCGGGAATTCCTTTTTCAGGGCCTCGATCCCCTTTTCGTGGCCCCGCACCCAGGCGCTGTTCTTGGCATCGTACTCGTGCAGGAACACCACCTTGAGCTGGCTGGGCTTGCTGAAGATGTTCAGCTTGTTCAGCAGCGGCTCACTGCCGGGCTTTGGCTCCAGCGAAAGCTCCACAGCGTGGGGCTCCGTCAGGATCTTGATCTCATCCCACAGCTTGGCCAGGTTTTCCCGCACCTGGCTGGGGGTGGACTGGCAGGCATCCGAATACCGGTAGACCGAGAGGTACACCAGCAGCGCGTCGCCCGGGGTCAGCCCCAGGGCAGAGCCGCCCAGCGCATAGAACTGCTGGCTGAACATGGTATACAGGGCCGAGAAGTTCAGCCGGTCGTCATCCGACCATACCTCGCTGGCGGCCTTGCAGACCAGTGTCTGCAGCTTTGCATAGCCGCCCAGCCGGGAGAACTGGACATTGTTGATCTTGCTCAGCTTATAAAAATCGAGAAACTCGTAGTAGATCTTGTTTTCCAGCGTGTCGTTCCGGGCCGGAACAAGCCGGGTGACCGTGCCCGGAATGGTGACCGCCTCGTAGTATTTGAGGACAGACACCCGCTTGTTGCCCTCCTGCACATAGAACTTGTTCAGGTATTCGTAGGCAATGATGGGGGTGTGGATGCCCTCCTCCAGATGGGCCTCGCAGAGATTCGACCACTTGATGGCAAACTCGGTGTCCTCTTCCAGCAGGGGCATAAAGTTGGCCGCAAAGGCCGTGTGCCGTCCGCTGGTCTTGGTGCCCACAATGCTCTCGGCGGGGATATCCACCAGCCCCAGCGGCTCCTGGGCAACGATGTTCACCCCGTTCAGGATATCATCCAGCACCGCAAGGTACGGCGACTGGCCGCGCGCCACACAGGCACGGTAGGCACGCTGGCCCGCGCGCAGGGCGCTTCTATAATCTTCTATCATGGCCATAGCAGAACTCCCTTCTTCAATGGCTCCTGTTTTCCTTTCCCGGTCCGTGCCGCCGTGTATGCGGCACAGGTCTAAGGACAGTATAACATGAAATTCGGATTTATGGGAGACTTTCTCCGGCAAAGGTGTTGATTTACAGAAATTTTTCAGGTACGATAAATAGGAAACCATATTTGTGAGGTACATTTTCATGCAGACTGAACAGCTGCCCCGCCTGGAAGCGGGGGAATACCCCGGCGGCATCTGGTACTACGAGCCCCACACCTACCTGCCCTACCGCTATGTGCTGGGCCGGGTGGGCAGGCACCCGCTGGTGTGCATCGGCATCAACCCCAGCACCGCCCAGCCCGGCGCGCTGGACCCCACCTTAAAGAGTGTGGAGCGGCTGGCCAACGCCAACGGCTTTGACAGCTGGATCATGTTCAACGTATATCCCCAGCGCGCCACCGACCCCAACGACATGGACCGAGTGCCGGACCGCGCCCTCTGCGACGAGAACCTGCGCTGGCTGCGGGCCGTTCTGGCCGAGACCGAGCCCACCATGTGGGCCGCATGGGGCACCCTGATCGAAAAGCGGGACTACCTGCCCGGCCTGATGCGGGAGATGGTGGCCCTGACAAGAGAGCGGGACATCCCGTGGGTCACCTTTGGCAAGCGGAGCAAAAAGGGCCATCCCCATCACCCGCTCTACCTGCGCAAAGATTCCACCCCCGAGCCGTTTGATGTTGAAAACTATCTGGACACCTGTTTTTGAGGGAGGGATACCATGACCCCGGAACGCTACCAGGCCCTGCTGCGCTGGCTGGAGGCCCGCCCCGCCCTGAAAAAGCTGGTGATCGCCCTGAACCGCTGGCTGCCTGCCGTGCCCTTTGCCTGCTACCCTTTGCTGCTGGTGCTGCTGAATGTCCGGTGGTTCCGGCTGCTCTCCGCAAACCGCGCCGCCGCTCTGGATTTTATGCAGCTCATCGCCCGGGCAGTCTTTGTGCCGGCCTTCGTCTTTCTGGGCGGCACGCTCCTGCGGGCCAGGCTGAACTTTCCCCGCCCGTATGAGCAGCCCGGCTTCACGCCGCTGGTGCCCAAGGAGACCCACGGCAAGTCCTTCCCCTCCCGCCACGCCCTGAGCGCCGCCGTGCTGGCCGCTGTGTGGTGCTACTTCTACCCCGCCGCCGGGGCCTGCATGGTGGTGGTGGCCCTGCTCATCTGCGCCCTGCGGGTGCTTGCCGGGGCGCACTATGTCCGGGATGTGGCCGCCGGTGCTCTGCTCGGCTTTGCCCTTGGGGCCGCCGGAATGTACCTGCTGTGACCCCAAAATGCCCCCTGCGCCGGAAAATCCAAAAAAATTTGAAATTCCGCTTGACAGAAGCCTATGCGTATGGTATTATACTTCTCGCAGCGTGTGCCGAACGCACACTGCCGCCAGATAAGTACCCCATGGGATAACAACGTGCGCCCGTAGCTCAGGTGGATAGAGCAACTGCCTTCTAAGCAGTGGGCCGGGGGTTCGAGTCCCTTCGGGCGCATCTATGTGGTGCCCATAGCGTAGTCGGTTAACGCGCCAGATTGTGGATCTGGAGACCGTGGGTTCGAGTCCCACAAGGCACCCTGCTAGAGATCAGACCGGAAGCCGAAAGGTTTCCGGTCTGATTTTTTGCTTTTCCGGCCCATTTTAACACGTATTTCCGTTATTTTTCCGATTTCTGCCGAAAAGTACAACTTTTTTTTGAAATTGCGCTTGACAATTCCGGATTCCATGGTATAATAACTAACGTTCCGAGCCGAACGGCCCACGAACAAAACAGAATATGCGGATATGGCGGAATTGGCAGACGCGTTAGATTCAGGTTCTAATCGGGGCAACTCGGTGGAGGTTCAAGTCCTCTTATCCGCACCAAACAAGAAAGATCCGAACCGTTTCTCGAAAGAGAAGGGTTCGGATCTTTTGTTTTTGGCGGCGTGCCCCGCCGCACAACAAAAGCATCCGCAGCGCATGGCCGGGCTGTTTCAGCTCAGGCGCAGTGCGCTGCGGATGCTTATTTTTTAGGCCGCGCCCCCTCTCCCAAAGGGAGAGGTCACACTGCGCCTAGGTTTTGGTTTTCGCAAAACCTTATCAAAAGGCCGCTATGAGCTCCCCCTTCGGGGGAGCTGGCATTGCGAAGCAATGACTGAGAGGGTTTGTTTTGTTACCCCACCAGCTGCTGATAGGCATTCAGGGTCTTGTAGGCCGGGTCGGAGTTGTCGGGGGCAAAGCGGCCGCCCAGCTTCTGGTCCATCAGGCCGTGCTCCACGCACCACTGCGCCGCCTTGGCGGTGTCCGGGTCTGCAACGTCCTTGAAGGCCGGGGCTTCGGCAGGCTCAGGACGGCCTGCGGTGTTCCACAGCAGCAGGGCAGTCTGGGCACGGTTCTCCGGCATGGCCACGCCCTCCGGCAGCAGGGCTTTCAGCTGCTGCTCGGACACATAGCTGTACACGCCGTAACCCACCAGACCGGCCACGGCTGCGCCGCCCACCAGCAGGATGGCCGCGCCGCCGCCAGTAGAGCCGCCGCCGTGTTCCTGCGCTGGTTCACCGAGCAGCAGCGCAATCTGGAATTTGCCGCCGACACCGGATATATGCCGGTGTCCAGCGCCGCCTTTGATGCCATTGCGGACTATCCGTTCGAGCAGCAGAGCTACCAGCGGCTGTACGATGTTTACAACGAGATGCGTCTCCAGAACCCCCCCCCTGTCCGAGCCGGGCATCGTGGGGTACCACGCCAAGGCAAAGGCCCTGTACGACAGCCTGCGCCAGCGCCAGAAGGACTACCCCCAGCGCCTTGCCAACGGCGAAACGCTGGAAGCCCTGACTGAGGAGACCTGGCAGCTGCTGTGTGACAATGCCTGAACCCGCAGCACAGCCAAAAAGGGGGAACTTTGATGCACTTTTTTGCCCGGCACCGTGAGAATATCCGCCAGAGCTCCATGAGTTCCCGGCTGCTGTGGCCCTGCCTGCTGCTGGCTGCGCTGCTGCTGTTGACCTTTGGCGCGGCGCTGTTCCTGTTTGCCAGCCTGCACAACACCAAAAAGGACACCACCCGCAGCCTGGAGATCCAGTATTCGGTGTTCCAGAACGATATGGAGCGCTATTTTGACCAGCTGGCGGTCATGGGCGTGAACCTGTCCGAGGACATGAGCGCAGAGGTGGACAAGGAGCTTGCTCTGCGGCAGATGTCCTTTGCCCAGCTGAACGACTCCCCCGAGGTGCTGAACGCGCTGGAGGAGGAGATGATCGAGCCGCTCTGCCGCAGCCTGCGCCAGACCAGCTGCTCCGGTGCCTTTGTGCTGCTGGATGCCACCGTCAACACCCGCATGGAGGGGGCCGGGTATTCCCGCGCCGGGCTCTATGTGCAGAAAGGCGGTGCCGACACCCCCACCGTGCCCTTGCTGCTCTACCGCGGCAGCGCGGATGTGGGCAAGACCCACAGCGTGATGCCCCACCGCAAATGGCGCATGGAATTCCAGACCGACCAGTTCCCGGACTACGACCGCTGGATGACCCCCAGCAGCACCCCGCTGTACCAGGCTTATACGCTGACGGAGCGGTTCAGCCTCCCCGGCACCTCGGAGGAGGTGCAGCTGTTTTTGCTGCCCCTGCGGGGCCGCGACGGCACCCTGTACGGGCTGTGCGGCTTTGAGATCAGCCAGAGCTTTTTCAAGCAGAACTTTGCCCAGCCCACCGGCTTTGACCACCTGATCTGCCTGCTTGCCCCGGCAGACAGCGGGCTGAACGCCAGCGCCGCCCTCAGCAGCGGCACCACCGGCGGCTACTTCCATGCCCCCCGGGACATGCTGGTGCTGCGCAGCATGGGCGGCAGCCTGACCCAATTGATCGGCTCCGACAGCGCCTATGCAGGCATCTCGGAGCTTTGCCGCCTGAGCGAGAACCAGTCCTACCGGCTGGCCGTCTGCATCCCCATGACGGACTACCGCAGGCTGATCTTTTCCGGCAACCTGCAAATGCTGCTGATCGGCCTGTTCATCCTCTTTTTTGTGGTGTTCTGCTGCATGTACTTCCACCAGCACATCCTCTCGCCTGCGTTCCGGCAGTTTGAGGAGGACCGGCGGGAGTCCCGGCGGCGGATGGACGAGCTGCAGATGGAGCGCCAGCAGATGCAGACAGAGCTTTCCCGGCTGGCGGACGTGTGCCGCAACGAATCCGTCCCCGATGCCTTCCAGACCTTTCTGGAGGGCATCCCCAACCTGACAAAGACCGAGCGCCGCATCTTTGACGGCTATGTGGCCGGGCTGCGCTCCCGGGAGATCGTGGAGCAGCTGGACATCAAGGACAGCACCCTGCGCTTCCACAACAAGAACATCTACGA
>OFPS01002223.1_pt1 | contig 11657 bp, 12 predicted proteins | sample 1542111 | NCBI WGS metagenome assembly OFPS01 (sample SAMN04209233, study PRJEB22552) | human gut metagenome | biome: gut; material: feces | host: Homo sapiens | place: USA: Oklahoma | reverse complement strand
GGAGACACATAGATGAGACGAGTAGTAGTGACAGGAATGGGAACCGTCAATCCCATCGGTTTAAATGTAGATGAATACTGGGAAGGACTGAAAGCCGGAAAAACAGGTTTCGGCGAGATTACTTATTTTGATACCACAGATTTCAAGGTAAAAGTCGCAGCAGAAGTAAAAGGTTTTGTGGCAGCAGACCGTATGGATAAAAAGGCAGCAAGAAGAATGGAGCCGTTTGCGCAGTATGCAGTGGCAGCAGCAAAAGAAGCATTTGAGGATGCCGGTTTGGATATGGAAAAAGAAGATCCGTATCGTGTTGGCTGCGCCATTGGTTCCGGTGTCGGAAGTTTACAGTCTATCGAGCGTGAGCATAAGAAACTTCTGGAGAAAGGACCGTCCAGAATTAATCCGTTACTTGTTCCACTGATGATCACAAATATGGCAACCGGAAACGTAACCATTCAGCTTGGCATAAAAGGAAAAAGTATCAATGTGGTAACAGCCTGCGCAACAGGTACTCATTCCATCGGTGAAGCATTCCGCTCCATTCAATACGGAGAAGCAGACGTGATGCTGGCAGGTGGTACGGAAAATGCGATCACTCCGATCGGTGTCGGCGGATTTACAGCGTTGACTGCACTTTCCACATCCAACAATCCGGAGCGTTGTTCGATTCCGTTTGACAAAGATCGTGATGGATTTGTCATCGGTGACGGTGCTGGAGTTGTTGTGCTGGAAGAGTTAGAGCATGCAAAAGCAAGAGGTGCAAAAATCCTTGCAGAGGTTGTTGGTTATGGCGCAACCAGTGATGCATATCATATTACATCGCCGGCAGAGGATGGAGAAGGAGCAAAAAATGCTATGTTATTTGCTCTGAAAGATGCAAATGTAGCTCCGGAAGAAATTACCTACATCAATGCACACGGAACAAGTACACATCATAATGATTTGTTTGAGACAAGAGCCATTAAGGCAGCCTTCGGTGAGCATGCATATGATATCAAAGTAAACTCTACAAAATCCATGATCGGCCATCTGCTCGGTGCGGCCGGAGGTGTGGAATTTATCACTTGTGTGAAGACAATCCAGGACAACTTCATCCATCAGACAGTCGGAACTGAAACTCCGGATGAAGAGTGTGACCTGAACTATGCGATCGGTGCGCCGGTAGAAAAAGAAGTCAATTATGTACTGACAAATTCACTTGGATTTGGCGGACATAATGCGGTGTTACTGTTAAAGAGATATGAAGACTAGCGGAGAATTGCAGGAGGGACAAAGACATATGGAAATGGAGAAAATGATCGAACTCATAGATGCTGTGTCAAAGTCAGATCTGACAGGCTTTAAATATGAGGAAGACGGTATCAAACTGCATTTGAGCAAGAAAGAAAATACATGCTATGTGACGGAAAATGTGTCTGCACCGGTGAATATGACCGGAACAGCTTCTGCCGGAGTGGTTTCTGCTGAGATGGGAAAAACGAATGCAGAAGGGGATCAGACACTGGGAGCAGCTGCGGAAGAAGCAGTCGCAGGAAATATTGTAGAGTCTCCGCTGGTAGGAACATTTTATTCAGCACCTGCAGAAGATGCAGAAAGCTTCGTAAAAGTCGGAGACAGAGTAGAAAAAGGACAGACACTCGGAATCGTGGAAGCCATGAAGCTGATGAATGAGATCGAAAGCGATTACAGCGGAACGGTTGCAGAGATTCTGGTAAATAATCAGGAAGGCGTGGAATACGGACAGCCGTTATTTCGCATCGTGTAGGAGGACAATATGAATCATTTGAACATCAATCAGATCAAAGAAATCATTCCGCACCGTCATCCATTTCTTCTGTTGGATTACATCGAAGATTATGTGCCGGGAGAATATGCAGTGGGATATAAATGCGTATCTTACAGAGAAGAATTCTTTGCGGGACACTTCCCGGAAGAACCTGTAATGCCGGGCGTGCTGACGGTCGAAGCACTGGCACAGGCCGGTGCGGTTGCAATCTTAAGCCTGGAAGAAAATAAAGGAAAGATTGCATATTTCGGCGGTATCAATAAATGCAAATTCAAAGGAAAGATCGTCCCGGGAGACAAGGTACGTCTGGAGACGAAGATCATCCGCAGAAAAGGACCTGTCGGTGTCGGCGAGGCAGTTGCGAGCGTGGATGGAAAAGTAGTCGTAAGTGCAGAGCTTACATTCATGGTCGGATAGATAAGAGCAACATAGGAGAGTGTAAAGAAAGATGATTAAAAAAGTATTGATCGCAAACAGAGGAGAAATCGCGGTGCGTATCATCCGCGCCTGCCGTGAGATGGGAATTGAGACCGTAGCGGTCTATTCAGAGGCAGACAAAGAAGCACTGCATACCAAGCTTGCAGACGAAGCCATCTGCATCGGGCCGGCTCCGTCAAAGGACAGCTATCTCAGTATGGAAAATATCATCAGTGCAACGATCATAAGCGGTGCAGATGCAATCCATCCGGGATTTGGATTCCTGTCAGAGAATAGTAAATTCGCAGAGCTGTGCGAGCAGTGCAATATTACATTCATCGGGCCGGATTCCAAAGTCATTGCAAGTCTTGGAAATAAACAGGTTGCGAGAAATACGATGATGGCAGCGGGAGTACCGGTCATTCCGGGAAGCAAAGAACCCGTCTACGATGCAAAGACCGGTGCAGAACTTGCCCGAGAGATTGGCTATCCGGTTATCATTAAGGCAGCTTTAGGAGGTGGGGGCAAAGGTATGCGTACCGCCTGGACACCGGAAGAGTTCGAGTCTGCATTCCAGACGGCTCAGAAAGAGACCGAGATGGCATTTGCCGATTCGACGATGTACATTGAACATTTTGTAGAAAATCCAAGACACATTGAGTTCCAGATCCTGGCGGATAAATATGGCAATGTGATCCATCTGGGAGAAAGAGATTGTTCTATTCAGCGCAATCATCAGAAGCTGATCGAAGAATCTCCGTCTGTTGCATTATCGGATGAACTGAGAAAGAAGATGGGTGACGCTGCGGTAAAAGCTGCCAAAGCGGCAGGTTATGAGAATGCCGGAACCATCGAATTCTTATTAGAAAAATCCGGGAACTTTTATTTCATGGAAATGAATACCAGAATCCAGGTGGAACATCCGGTCACAGAATGGGTGACAGGTGTAGATCTTGTGAAAGAACAGATCCGCATTGCATCCGGACAGAAATTATCCTATACACAGGAAGATATCAGACTGACCGGTCATGCGATCGAGTGCAGGATCAATGCAGAGAATCCAGAGAAAGGATTCCGTCCGTCCCCGGGAACGATCACAGATATGTATCTTCCGGGAGGAAAGGGTATCCGTATTGATTCTGCGATATACAGCGGCTATACGATTCCGCCGTATTATGATTCCATGGTGGCCAAGCTGATCGTGTGGGCGAAGAATCGTCAGGAAGCGATCCGTAAGATGCAGAGTGCACTTGGAGAAGTCATTATAGAAGGAATCGATACGAATGTTGATTATCAGTATGGGATTGTCAATCATCCGGATTATATTGAGGGAAATATAGATATTGAATTTATTGAAAGGCTGTAGAGGTGACTGCTGATGAAGCTGGACAACGTATTTAAAAAGACCAGAATTGCTGTCGGAAGAAAGAATTATATTACATTTACCAGACGACCGGAAGTTCCGGAAGGATTACTTCGCAAATGTAATAAATGTGGGGGAGCGATCATTGCGGAGGATGTAAAGAAAGATCATTATATCTGTCCAAAGTGCGGAGGATATTTCCGCGTGCATGCAAGACGCAGAATCGAGATGATCACAGATGAAGGTTCTTTTGAAGAATGGGATTCGGATCTTCAGGGAGGAAATCCTCTGGAATACAAAGGATACGAAGAAAAACTGAAGAAATTACAGGAAAAGACAGGGCTTTCAGAAGCAGTTGTAACAGGAAAAGCAAAGATTGACGGCCGCGAGGCGGTTATCGGAGTCTGTGATGGAAGATTCCTGATGGCCAGCATGGGAGAGGCAGTTGGAGAGAAGATAGCAAGGGCGGTAGAACGGGCAACGAAAGAAAGACTTCCGGTCATCTTATTTGCCTGCTCCGGAGGGGCCCGTATGCAGGAGGGAATCGTCTCTCTGATGCAGATGGCAAAGACATCCGCAGCACTGAAGCGCCACAGTGATGCCGGACTTCTTTACATCAGCGTACTGACCGATCCCACGACTGGCGGAGTAACCGCAAGCTTTGCGATGCTCGGTGATGTGATCCTGGCAGAGCCAAAAGCTCTGATCGGGTTCGCAGGCCCAAGAGTGATCGAGCAGACCATCGGACAGAAGCTTCCGGATGGTTTCCAGAGAGCAGAGTTTTTACTGGAACATGGATTTCTGGATGCCATTGTGGAGCGCCCTCAGATGAAAGAGACACTTTCTAAGATTCTGGCACTTCATGAGGTAGGAGAAGGAACAGGATTTAATAGAAAAAAATGTGATGTGGAACTGACATCAGGCAGCAAGATGAATATGACCGCATGGCAGAGAGTAGAACTTTCCAGACGCAAAGACCGGCCGGTAGGCAGTGATTACATTGACGCACTCTTTACAGATTTTGTAGAATTCCACGGAGACCGGTATTTCGCAGATGACAAAGCTATCATCGGTGGCGTTGCAAGATTCCATGGCACGCCGGTAACAGTGATTGCACAGGCAAAGGGAAGAAATACGAAGGAAAATATCGAAAGAAACTTTGGTATGCCACAGCCGGAGGGATACAGAAAAGCCTTAAGACTTATGAAACAGGCAGAGAAATTCTCTCGTCCGGTCATCTGTCTGGTTGATACACCGGGAGCATTCTGTGGACTCGAAGCAGAAGAACGCGGACAGGGAGAAGCCATTGCCAGAAATATCTATGAGATGTCCGGATTAAGGGTTCCGGTTGTTTCAATCATCATTGGAGAAGGCGGAAGTGGCGGAGCACTTGCGATGGCCACTTCAGATGAAGTATGGATGTTGGAAAATTCCATCTATTCCATCCTCTCACCGGAAGGATTCGCAAGTATCCTCTGGAAAGACAGCTCCAAGGCCAAAGAAGCAGCAGAAGTGATGAAATTGACGGCAGAGAATCTGAAGGCACAGGGAATTGTAGAGCGTGTCTTTGCAGAGCCGGAGGAATATATCGTTCAGAATATGGATGTTGTGATCATGCAGATGGATGAGGCAATCGAAGAATTTCTGATGAAATATAAAAGTTTGTCAGAGCAGGAGTTAATAGAACATAGATATGAGCGTTTCAGGAATATGTAATATGGAGCAGAGTAAATCACTGCTATATATCATAAGAAAACGATGTATTTTACAGGCAATGTTTATGGACGAACAGATTCTATAATAGAGTGAGGAAAATATATGAAAATACAACCACTGAAAATAGGAACAAAGACAGCAAAAGTTCCAGTCATTCAAGGTGGTATGGGAGTTGGTATCAGCCTTGGAAATCTTGCTGGAGCAGTTGCAAAGGAGGGCGGCATAGGGATCATCTCTGCCGCTCAGCCTGGTTTTAGAGAAGAAGATTTTATAAAAGATCCATTAAAAGCGAATTTAAGAGCGATAAAATCAGAGTATGAGAAAGCAAGAAAGATTGCATCGGACGGAATCATTGGATTCAATCTGATGGTTGCCATGGAGCACTATGAAGAATATGTGCATGCGGTGGTAGAAGCAGGAGCAGATCTGATCGTATCGGGAGCGGGACTTCCGACGGATCTTCCGAAATATGTGGGTGAGTCAGACATCTTACTCGCACCGATCGTATCGACTGCAAAATCGGCAAATGTGATATTAAAATATTGGGACAAAAAATACCACAGAATCCCGGATCTGGTTGTGATCGAAGGACCGCTCGCAGGGGGACATCTTGGATTTCATGAAGAGCAACTGGAAACGTATGGTATAGATGCTGGGGCAGAAGACTATGTAAAATGCCGAACTTCCTACGAAAAAGAAATCATAGCCATCATGCAGGTCATTCATACATTTTCGGAAAAATATGGAAAAAAGATTCCTGTTGCGATGGGGGGGGGAATTCATGACAGTGAAAGCGCAGCGCGTGCATTTTCCCTCGGAGCAGATGCCATACAGGTGGCGACAAGATTCGTTACAACAGAAGAATGCGATGCAGATATCCGCTATAAAGAAGCCTACCTGAATGCAAGAAAAGAAGACATCGTGATCGTAAAAAGTCCGGTGGGAATGCCGGGACGTGCAATCTTGAATCCATTTATGAAAAAAGTAAAAGAACTGGGGCGTATTGCACCGGCGCATTGTTTTCAGTGTCTGAAGCATTGTAATCCGGGAACCACGCCGTATTGTATCACTCAGGCACTGATCAATGCGGCAAAAGGAAAGATAGATGATGCGTTACTTTTCTGTGGAGCGTATGCATATCAGGCAACTCATCTGGAAACTGTAAAAGAAGTTATTGATTCTCTGATACCAGAAAGGGTATAATAAAAAAATAAGAGTAAAGAATGAAGAGTTAAAGTGAAGGAAATTACAGAAGATGGGAATGGATGATGCATATAAGATGATCAATCAGACACTGGTCAGTCTGATCAATGAAATATGGGAACTGGAAGAAAAGGCAATCATTACGGATGAGTTCAAAGACCTTACGAATAATGATATGCATGTGATCGAGGCAGTCGGACTTGGCGACGGGAATAATATGTCTTCGATTGCCAGAAAGCTTAATATTACCGTAGGATCCCTTACGACTGCCATGAACAGTCTGGTGAACAAAAGATATGTAGAGCGTCATCGCAGCGAAGAAGACAGAAGAGTCGTTCTTGTCAAGCTGACAGAAAAAGGTGTGAAGGCTTACCACCATCATGAAGATTATCACAGACAGATGACACAGGCCATTCTGGATAAACTGGATGATACCGAGCTTCCGGTGCTTGTGAAGACATTGGATGCGTTATCCGAATTCTTTACCGGTTACAGTGAGAATAAGGAGTCATAAAGTATATGGTAAAAGGTGTAATCTTTGATATGGATGGAACGATGTTCGATACAGAACGTCTTTCTACCAAAGGATGGATTTACGCAGGTAAAAAGCTGGGCGTGGATATTCCGGTAGCATTGACAGATTCTTTTCGGGGAAGAAATCCACAGGCGATCCGAAAAAAATTTGCAGCATATTTTGGAGACAGACTGGATTACGATACAGCGCGTGCAATGAAGCATGAGTATTTCGACGAAGTGACAAAAGAATCTGTTCCGCATAAAGAAGGACTGCAGGATTTATTAGAATATTTAAAAGAACATGAGATTCCGGCTGTGGTTGCGACATCCACAGAAAGAAAGCGTGCTAGCAGGCTGATACATATGTCCGGTATAGAACATCTGATTTCGAATGCGATTTACGGAGATATGGTGGAGTGTGGGAAGCCGGAGCCGGACATTTTCCTGAAAGCAGCAGAGCTGATTAGGCAGGATCCAAAGGAATGCCTGGTACTGGAGGACAGTGCACCGGGACTTCTGGCAGGAAAGGCAGCGGGCGGATATACGATCTATGTGCCGGACATAGCAGTTGTGTCAAAAGAGGCAAAAGAAGGAATTACGGCAGAACTGGCGGACTTGCATGAAGTGGCTGCATGGATCAGAAAAGAGAATAAAAAGTAAGAAGGAAAATGACTGTCATGCAGCCTTTGGAGGCTGTGGGCAGTTTTTTTGCATCGCCATGCATTCGTAAGGAATAAAAAATATAAAGATTCAGGAGGAACAGATATGTACGAGAAAGAAGTAGAACAATTACAGAATATTATTGATGACAGTAAAAGAATCGTATTCTTCGGAGGAGCAGGGGTTTCTACAGAGAGCAATATTCCGGATTTCCGAAGTGCGGACGGGTTATATCAACAAAAGTATAAATATTCGCCGGAGCAGATCGTAAGTCATAGTTTCTTTGTACGGAACCCAGAAGGGTTTTATGAATTTTATAAGGAGAAGATGATGTTTTTGGATGCCAAACCGAATGCTGCACACTTGAAACTTGCAGAATTGGAAGAGGCGGGTAAATTAACGGCCGTGATTACACAGAATATTGACGGACTTCATCAGGCGGCCGGAAGTAAGAATGTACTGGAACTGCACGGAAGTATTCACCGGAACTATTGTATGAAATGCCACAAATTCTATGATGCGGCATATGTAAAAAATGCATCCGGAATTCCAAGATGCACTTGTGGCGGAATGATCAAACCGGATGTAGTACTCTATGAGGAAGGACTGGATTCGGATGTGATCAGCAGGAGTATCAAAGCGATCAGTGAAGCAGATACGCTAATCATAGGAGGCACGTCTCTGGTTGTGTATCCCGCGGCAGGATTTATTGATTATTTCCGCGGGAAACATCTTGTGGTGATCAATAAGAGTGCAACAGCCAGAGAAGTAGGTGCAAAGCTTACGATAGCGGCACCGATTGGGGAGATACTTGGAAGGGTGCATTAAATTCCAAGTGTTGCCGCCTTCTTGTAGTTATAACAAGAAGAATTCTATGCTTATGAAGGTGGCATTCCCGAGTACGATTGAGTTGGATGGATTCATCGGACAGCTCCAGCATTTCGGAAAGACACAGACACAGATTGTATTCTCTACACCGGCTGCCGGGTTCTATTTAGTCAGCTTTTTGATAGATCAGGCGGATATCACCGTTTTGCAGTGTAGTATGCCCACAGCAGGTGAAGCCTAATTTGACGAGCAGATGCTGCATGGGAATATTATCATCGTGTGTATCAATTTTAATATTTGGGAACTGTTCATAAGCCCAGTTCAGACAGAAGGTAGCTACGCCCTTTGTACCAGGTGCCGTGGCAACTCTGTGAACAACGGCATAGGGTCTGTCATTTAACCAGGAACCGTCAATTGTCTGGTAATCAGGGTCTTCTTCCCTGTGAAAATAGAATACGCCTCCGATTTGCTCATCTTCTTCTATCTGAATGATGCAGACATATAAGCAGTCGGACTGGATATCTTGTGTGGTAAGTGAAACCGGAGGATAACTGTCCCGCCACTGGTCCGAATTGCCGTGTTCTTTCATATATTTCCGGGCATAAGCATAGATTGCAAGGATGTTCGGAAGGTCATTCATTGTCGCTTTTCTGATCTGCATAAAAATCTCCTTTTGTTATTCATTACTTTGTTTATTTTCGTAACTGTGGGAATATCTCAATACTGCGTTCGAGTATCCCTTTCATATAAGCAATCGCAGTTCCGTAATTGGTGATTGGTACAGAGGCGTCACCGGCGCATTTCAGGCGGTATTTCATTTCGCGCTCATTCAGCATACAGCCACCGCAGTGAATGATCATTTTATAATGGTTCAGCTTCAGTGGAAATTCAGTTCCACTGGTAAATTCAAAATCTATATCTTTTCCCGTATATTCACGAACCCAGCGTGGCAGCTTGACAGTACCGATATCGTCACACTGGCGGTGGTGTGTACAGCCTTCGCTGATCAGGATCGTATCTCCGTCTTCCAGCGTGTCCAGTGCTCTTGCGCCGTGGACGACGGTTCCCAGATTCCCCTTATATCTTGCAAAAAGAATGGAGAAAGAAGTAAGCGGGATATCGGAAGGAGTATCTTTGTCAACTTCTTTAAATGCCTGACTGTCGGTAATCACCAGTGCAGGCTTTTTCCCGAGTGAATCCAGCGTACTTTTGAGTTTTGTTTCCTTTACAACGATTGCAGTAGTTCCGGCATCCAGAAGATCGCGGATCGTCTGCTGCTGTGGGAGAATCAGCCTTCCCTTTGGCGCGGCAGAATCGATCGGAACAACAAGTACAATGAAATCTCCGGGGGTTACAAGATCCCGGACGATAAATCTGGAAGATTCTTCCGCAGGGACTAAAGTTCCGAGACGTTCTTTCAACTCATGAATATGAAGATTTTCAGTTGTATTGGTCCACAGGATATGCTCTAAAGGAATCTTATATTTCAGATGAGTGGACACGATCATTTCCTGATGTGTATGTTCCGATACCAGATCGGCTTTATTAAGGACGAGTAAAAGGGGAATATTCTTATCCTGTATGCGTGTAAGGATCGCATTGTCCTGCGGCGTAATTCCTGAGGTGCCATCGATCACGAGCACAGCGATGTCAGTCTTGTTCAGGACCTGATAAGCTTTCTGAATGCGGAGTTTTCCAAGTTCGCCTTCATCGTCGAGCCCCGGAGTGTCGATCATGACGATAGGGCCCAGTGGAAGCAGCTCCATGGATTTGAATACAGGATCGGTCGTTGTTCCGCGCACATCGGAGACAATCGCAAGATTCTGCCCGGTGAGAGCATTAATAAGACTTGATTTTCCGGCATTGCGTCTGCCGAAGATCCCGATATGTATACGTTCTGAAGAAGGTGTGCTGTTTAAACTCATGATATGTTCCTCACTTTCTGACAGCTGTATATAAAAGCTGACTGTATAAAAAGTTGATGTTACCTAAATATTCAAAGAATCGCCACGGTCTGTTACAACCTGATAGCCTATGGATTTCATCCGCATTTCCAGACAGTGTCTGCACTGGGCGGATTCATCACCGGTACAGATCTTATTATCATATAGAAGATAATCTTTCCGTACTTCCGTTGGTGAAAGGTTCGGCATTACGACATTGGCACCTGCCAGGATTCCAAGTTCACGCCCCTTTGGGTGGATGGTTCCAAGTGCGGTTGTGGCAGGAAGTAAAACCTTCGGGATCATCAGCCGGATCAGGCCGAGCATATATAAAGTAAGTTCCAGTGTTCCCGCAGATTCTCCGGCAAACGGAGTGTCATGATGTGGGATAAACGGACCGATTCCGATCATGTGTGGATTCAGTTCTTTCATGAAGAGCATGTCTTCTGCAAGGTGTTCCGAAGTCTGGTAAGGAGAGCCAACCATGAATCCGCAGCCAATCTGATAACCGATGTCCTTTAAATCCCGCAGACATTGCTGCCTGTGTTCAGGACTAAGGTTCGGTGGATGAAGCTTTCTGTAATGTTCGTGGTTATAAGTTTCATGCCGTAGAAGATAGCGGTCGGCGCCGGCATCATAGTAAGCCTGATAGCTATCTTTGGATTTTTCCCCGATGGAAAGTGTAATGGCACAGTCGGGATAGCGTTCTTTAATTATCCGGATCAAATGGATGATGCGTTCATCTGTATAATATCCGTCTTCGCCGCCCTGCAGGACAAAGGTGCGGAATCCAAGCTCATAACCTTCCTTACAGCACTTTAGGATATCGGCTTCTGACAGGCGGTACCGGTGTGCGTTGCCGTTGCTTTTCCGTATACCGCAGTACAGACAGTCGTTTTTACAATAATTGGTAAACTCGATCAGCCCTCTTGTATACACATCAGTACCATAAACCTCTTTTCGGATGCGGACAGCTTCTTCTGCCAGCAGCGCATCTACCTGTGGATCATCCGCCATTTTGATCAGTTCCGCAAACTCTTCCCAGGTTAAATTATGTTCCCTGATTAATTTCTGTGCTGCATTCATTTCTTACTTCCCCTTTTATATCCCTTTTTCACAGGTTACTCTCATTTATAATTGCTGAAACAATACTATATTTTTCATCCGGACGCTGCGTTAAAAATGTTCCGTTTTTAACTGTATCTTTTTGCGATTTCTGTCTCAATGA
>OFPS01002215.1_pt1 | contig 11694 bp, 8 predicted proteins | sample 1542111 | NCBI WGS metagenome assembly OFPS01 (sample SAMN04209233, study PRJEB22552) | human gut metagenome | biome: gut; material: feces | host: Homo sapiens | place: USA: Oklahoma | reverse complement strand
ACACCATCATCGGTAACTGTGACGCCTCTCTTTTCTTAGGAGGCAAAGAAGAAACTACCTTAAAAAGCTGGAACTCCCTATTAGGGAAAGAGACTATTGATCTGTATAACACCAGTGTCACAAAGGGAAATCAGGAATCCCACGGACAAAATTTTCAAAAGCTGGGAAAGGACCTGATGTCGGTGGATGAACTGGCAGTTATGGACGGGGGCAAATGTCTGCTGCAGATCAGGGGTGTGCGGCCGTTCCTCTCCCGGAAATACGATATAACCAAACACCCAAATTACAAACTGCTTTCCGATTTTAATGAGAAGAACGCTTTTAATATCGAAAAGTTTCTTTCTACCCGGATGCCGATGCGTCCCGGTGAACGATACCGCAATTATGAAGTCACAGCCGAAGATCTGGCTTCCCAGACTTTATAGAGTTGTTCCTGCCTGTCAAAGCATGACGCCCTGGCAGGCTTTGTTTTTGTCACGATGAAAGGAGGATTTTTTGAGGATTCGTGATTCTCCCTGAAAAGTAAATAACCGCAGGATTTTTCCTGCCCCATGCCGCCGTGCTGTTTGAAACAGATTTTTTTCTAAAAACAGTGCGGCGGCTTTTTTTGTTTCCGGCCTGATACGGCCATATCACAAATTAAAATTTCTGAAATTAAAGGAGGAACATTATGGCATTTTTTGCAAGCGCGATTGATACTTTGAAGATCCTTGTGATCGCCCTGGGCGCAGGTCTGGGCGCATGGGGTGTTGTAAACCTTCTCGAAGGTTACGGAAATGATAACCCAGGTGCAAAATCCCAGGGGATCAAGCAGCTTATGGCAGGCGGAGGTATCGCTCTGGTTGGTGCAACGCTGATCCCGCTGCTTTCCGGCCTGTTCGGTTAAGGGCTGACTTATGGGCAGTCTGTTTGAATGGATAACAGACTGGATTAAAGAGGGCCTGATCGATGCGATCACCGGACAGTACACCAGTATTTTCAACTCCGTCAACAATCAGGTTGCGGATGTGGCAAATCAGGTAGGACAGACCCCGCAGGGCTGGAATGGCGGCGTGTTTTCCATGATTCAGAATCTTTCAGAAACCGTCGTCATTCCCATTGCGGGCATGATCCTGACCTTTGTTCTGGTGTATGAACTGATCCAGATGATTCTCGAAAAGAACAACATGCACGAATTCGATACATTCAACATCTTCAAGTGGATTTTCAAGACTTTTGTTGCCACTTACCTGCTCACCAACTGTTTTACGATTGTGATGGCGGTCTTTGATGTGGCCCAAAATGTGGTGTCGCAAAGTGCCGGTGTCATAAACGGGAACCTGGATGTGCAGGCGGCGTTGTCTGATCTGGAAACCCAGCTTGAAGCAATGGGAATGTGGGAACTGATTGGACTGTGGCTGGAAACCAACATCATCAATCTGTGTATGTGGGTACTGTCCATCGTGATCTTTGTCATTGTATATGGCCGTATGATCGAGATTTATTGCGCGTCCAGAAGCGCCGCTTTTCATCCAAAGGCGGTGTGCGGGCATTTTGGGAACCCGGCTTTAGCAAGCCGGTAAAGAAAAGTATCAAAGACGTGAAAAGCGTCACTTTAGCGTCATCCGATTTACCCCGGAGGGAAACCACAAGGGGGACAATAGCGTATCGGAAAAATCGCAAGTTGGGAAAACCATCTACCCACGACTGAGCGGCAAGACGCAACATTGTGAATGAGGAGCAAGGCTAAACTGCTTTAAGGGCAGTCCGAGGCGGGATACTCGACCCGGCGGCGCAGGATGGTTGTATTCGCCGTATGTCATAGCGGAATGTGACAGGTAAACACAGACCGCACGATACTTATGACAGCCAGCCGCAGTAAGCGGAAAAGGACGAAAACCCACTACCGACATCACAATACGCTTTTCCCAAAGTGTCTAACTGGAGATTGCCTAAACCGGAACGCCGGAACTATCCGGCTATGCGTAATGCCGCAAGGCGATAAATTTCAAGGGGTAAAAACCCAAGAAAGATGACGCTGAATATCCGGCATGGCAACGGAGCCTCCGTAGTAGTCCGAGGGCGGGAAAGCCGTCTACATGGCGAAGGGAGGCAGGATGTCAACCAATTCATAAAAAGGAAAGGTGCGTGAGGCATTATGAGAAGTCCTGAAAATGTGTTGGAAAGCCTAAAATCCAAGGCGTGTAACAAGAGTTACAAGTACGAGCGGTTATACCGCAACCTGTACAATCCACAATTCTATCTGCTGGCATATCAGCGGATACAGGCGAAACCAGGCAACATGACAGCCGGAACAGACGGCAAAACCATTGACGGAATGGGAATGGCAAGGATAAACGCCCTCATTGAAAAGATGCGGGATTTTAGTTATCAGCCTAACCCGGCAAGGAGAACGTATATCCCGAAATCCAATGGGAAAATGCGTCCTCTGGGGATACCGTCATTCGACGATAAACTGATACAGGAGGTGGTGCGGCTCATCCTAGAGAGTATTTATGAGCCAACCTTTAGCGACTATTCCCACGGTTTCCGTATAAACAGAAGCTGTCATACGGCACTCAAATATGTGCAGAAATATTTTACGGGGACAAAGTGGTTCGTTGAGGGAGATATAAAGGGCTGTTTTGACAACGTAGACCATCATGTGTTGATTGCTATTTTGCGAAAGCGGATTGCAGATGAACATTTCATCGGTCTGCTCTGGAAGTTCTTGAAAGCTGGATATATGGAGGATTGGAATTATCACAATACTTATTCCGGCACTCCGCAAGGCTCCATCATCAGCCCTATCCTTGCAAACATCTACATGAACGAACTGGATAGCTATATGGCAGAGTATGCAGAGAAATTCAACTGCGGAAACCGCCGTAAAATCAATCCTGCGTTCAAGAAGAAGCTGGATGTCTGCCGGGGGAAAGAACAAAGGCTTAAAAGAAATCTCTCTAAAATGAGCGAGGAAGAAAAAGAGGGCTTAATTGCAGAAATCCGGGAACTGCGGCGTAGTCTGAAATCTATGCCGTATAGCGACCAGATGGACGATAGCTATAAACGGATTTGCTATATCCGATATGCCGATGATTTCTTAATTGGAGTTATCGGCAGCAAAGAGGACGCAGAACAGATTAAACAAGATGTAGGCTGCTTTATCCGGGACAAACTCCATCTGGAAATGTCCGAGGAAAAGACATTGATTACTCATGGACACGACGCTGCGAAGTTCTTGGGATATGAGGTCACAATCGCCAAAGGCGAACACAACAAAAAGACCAAAACCGGGGCTACCAGACGGGTAAACAATGGAAAAGTCTTACTTTATGTTCCCCATGATAAGTGGGTAAAACGACTGTTCTCCTACAATGCCCTCAAGATTAAATACGACAAACAAAATGGAAACAAAGAGGTTTGGGAACCTGTCCGGCGCACTCGCCTGTTGCACTTGGACGATTTGGAAATCCTAAACCAATACAACGCAGAAATCCGTGGATTGTATAACTACTACCGACTTGCAAACAACGTGTCTGTACTCAATAACTTCTACTATGTAATGAGATACAGTATGCTCAAAACCTTTGCTGGAAAATATCGGACACGAATCAGCAGAATTATCCGCAAGTGCCGTCAAGGAAAAGATTTTGTTGTGGAATATCCGAAGAAAAACGGCAAGGTCGGAAAGGTATTGTTTTACAATAATGGGTTCCGCCGGGACACTAAAGTAGAAAGCGGAAATCCTGATATAGTAGCAAGAATTTTTGAGAATTATGGGCGTAATAGTCTTATAAAAAGACTGCAAGCAAACAGGTGTGAGTGGTGTGGCGCAGAGAATGTGCCGCTTGAAATACACCATATACGAAAACTCAAAGATTTAAGTGGCAGAAAACAATGGGAAATCGCCATGATTGGGCGTAAGCGCAAGACAATGGCACTCTGCGTCTACTGTCACGACAAGTTACACGCGGGGAAATTAGACTGACATCTGGAGAGCCGGATACGCTGAGAGGTGTAAGTCCGGTTCGGAGGGGAGTTCTCGGAAACCTGCCATAGTGATATGGTAAGGCGCCGGGTTCTTACCCTACTAACCGTGAGCCTTGCACCGATCCCGTTTTCCACAATGGCAAACCGGGAATGGGGACAAATGGGAACCGGGTATCTGCGTTCCCTTTTTGCCCTGGGTTTTCAGGGTTTTTTGATCCTGATCTGTGTTGCCATTTATGCAGTGCTGGTCCAGTCTATCCCATCGTCCGGCGACGTGCACGGCGCGATCTGGGGAACGGCGGGTTATACGGTACTGCTGGCTTTTGCCCTGTTTAAGACAGGTTCGTTATCCAAATCCATATTTAATGCAAGATAGCATGAACAAAACCAATTCTAAAAAGGAGGATTTTATATATGAGTAAAACCAATACAGAAAAAATGGCGCCGGAGACACAGACGCCGGAAATGGCAAACGGCATGAAGCTGGATGTCCGCGTGCGTCCGATCGCCCCAATGGGAAACCTGCTGGCGTTTGCCAATGTTACGATTGGCGGATGCTTTAAGATTGACGGCTTCCGTATCTGTTCCAGTGAAAAGGGGCTGTATGTCAATATGCCCGCAACCCAGGATAAGGGAGGCAACTGGAAAGATGTCTGCTGGCCGGTTACGGCAGAGTTCCGCAAGCAGCTCAACGATGCCTTAATCGATGGGTACGGGCAGGCTATTGAAAATTTGCAGGCAACTCTTGAAGCAACAAAGGGAGCTGCGGAAAAACCTTCCCTGACCGGTGCATTGAAGGAAAATGCCGGTAAGGTCAAAGAACAGCCGGCTAAACCTGCCCCATCTAAGAATGAGCAGGCTCGCTAATGCCGGAAACGAAACAGTACGGCATTATCTATGCCGATCCGCCCTGGCGCTATGATAGGAAACATGGAAGCGGCGTTGCGGAAAACCATTACCCCACAATGAGCATTGAAGAAATCTGTGCCCTGCCGGTATCGGAACTTGCCGCAAAAGACAGCGCTCTCTTTCTGTGGGCGACCTTCCCACAGCTCAATGAAGCCTTCCGGGTGATCGACGCCTGGGGGTTCAAATATAAAACGCTGGCTTTTCTATGGCTCAAACAGAACCGGAAAGCGGATAGCTGGTTTTATGGCATGGGCTTTTGGACCCGATCCAATGCGGAGGTCTGCCTGCTGGCAACCAGAGGCCGACCGAAACGCCAGTGTGCGGGAATCCATCAGTTTGTGATCTCCCATATTGAGCAGCACAGCAAGAAACCGGACGAGGTGCGGGATAAGATCGTAAAACTCATGGGCGATCAGCCCAGAGTGGAACTGTTTGCAAGACAAAAGACACCCGGCTGGGATGTATGGGGCAATGAAGTGAACTGTACGCTGACTATGCCGGAGCGAAAGGGGTGATTTTGATAGAACAAGATGCAAAGCCGCTGCTTATGGAACGGTTGGACGAGTGTTTGAAGGTTCATGCGGATATGCTGGATGCACAGAACATCGGCAGTATTTACGAGTTACAGGGACTTTCGGAACTCCACTATTATCTGAAGGTTGAGCATGTATTTACTCCGGCGGAAGTAGAGGCGCTTCTTTCTTTTCAGGACCCGTTGGATGTAGCCCGATGGTGTTGGGAAGAAAATAACCATGAACACAGTTTCCCGATCTGCGATCTTCTCAAAGAAATTGATGCAGAGCAAAAATTTGAACATTTCACAAGCGAAGCTTCCGCACAGGACAAATATACACTCCTGATGAAACGGCTGGGACAGAATTACTTTGCTTACCGGGAAAGCCTTTTGTCAAGAGATAAGGAATCCTTAATTGAAAAAGCTGCTGAAATTACAGCCATGCAGGAGGCGTATTCCTATCTGACAACAAAGTTTGAGTTCGGGGATGAAATGTTGGATGATGTGCTGGCGCTTGAGAATCCTTTGAAATACTTTGCAGACCGTTGGCTTTTACCGGTTTCGGATGTGTTCGACGTGGATATGGATATTCGGGAAAATATTGCCGGAATCCGAGATAGCCAGGAATACCTGTGTCAGAGAGGACCGGCTGTTTCTGTCCTGGCACGGCTGCAAAATGCGGCTCAGGAAGTGCGGGAATGTCCGGCTTCGGAGAAACCGGTACGCGAATTCGGTGCACGGTAATGGGCCGGAAACTATATTACGATGGGAGGTGTATAGATGCCTTATGTACCTGTACCAAAGGATTTAACCAAAGTTAAAACCAAGCTGGCCTTCAATCTGACGAAGCGCCAGCTTATTTGTTTCAGTCTTGCCGGGCTTGTCGGCCTTCCGGTGTATTTCTTTACCCGCGGGGCGATCGGCAATTCGGCGGCTGTACTTTTGATGATCGGGCTGATGATGCCCTTTTTCTTCTTCGCCATGTATGAGCGTGACGGACAGCCGGCAGAAAAGATCTTGAAGAACCGGCTCCGTTATAAGCTCTGGCCGAAGAACCGTCCATACAGGACGGATAACCTGTATAAATCTATGTCAAAGAAGGAGGTTACAAAGATTGCCAAAAAACAAGCAGCAGGAAGCTCAGGAAAAGCGTCTGCAAAAAAATATCAGGCAGGCCAAAAAGACCAGAGCCGATGCAAAGCAGGGCAAAACTAAGTCTGCCCGTTCCAAGCCGTCTAAAAAAGGCGGCTTTTTTGCCGGGCTGAAAGCAGATGCCCCGCAGACGGTCCAGCAGAGCATTCCCTACCGTGAAATGTACCGGGATGGGATCTGCCGGTTGACCGATACCCTTTACACCAAAACGGTACAGTTTTTTGATATTAACTATCAGCTTGCACAGGCAGATGATAAAGCACAGATCTTCGAGGGTTACTGCGATTTCTTAAATTACTTCGATGCTTCGATCCATGTGCAGCTTACCTTTATCAACCAGCGGGCCAATATGCAGGATTTTACCAGAAGCATTGAAATCCCTCCCCGCGGCGACGAGTATGACGGAATCCGCAAGGAATACGGGGATATGTTAAAGAACCAGTTGCAGAAAGGAAATAACGGTCTCACCAAACGCAAATACATTACCTTTGGGATCGAGGCAGATGACCTGCGTACTGCGAAAATGCGTCTGGAACGCATTGAAACGGATGTGCTGGCAAATTTCAAAACCCTTGGAGTCCAGTCAAGATCCTTAAACGGACTGGAACGTCTGGAACTTCTTCACGGCCAGCTTCACCCGGACGGTCAGGAAAAGTTTCATTTCCAGTGGTCGGATCTGCCTAAGACCGGTCTTTCTACCAAAGACTTCATTTCCCCATCCGGGCTGTCTTTTTCAAAGGATGGAAAGACATTCCGGGTAGGCGACCATTCCGGTGCCGTCTCCTTTTTGCAGATTTTGGCGCCGGAGCTTACTGACCGGCTTTTAGCGGATCTTCTTGACTTAAACGACGCCGTGACCGTCAACCTGCATATCCAGTCTATCGACCAGGCACAGGCGATCCGAAACATCAAGCGTAAAATGTCGGACCTGCAGAAAATGACCATTGAGGAACAAAAGAAAGCGGTCCGATCCGGGTATGATATGGACATCATTCCCACCGACCTTGCCACCTATGGAGAGGAAGCAAAAAATCTTTTGCAGGATTTACAGAGCCGCAATGAGCGCATGTTCCTTGTGACGGTACTGGTGGAAAATATCGCTGCCAAACGCCAAAAGCTGTTCAATGATATTTTTGCCGCTTCGGGTGTGGCACAGAAATACAACTGTGCCTTAAAACGGCTGGATTACCAGCAGGAACAGGGGCTTATGTCCTCGCTTGCTCTTGGTACGAACCAGATTGAAATTGAGCGCGGGCTTACGACCAGCAGCACAGCGATCTTTGTACCGTTTACCACCTGTGAATTGTTCCAGGAGGGCGAGGCGTTGTATTACGGCCTGAACGCCCTTTCCAATAACTTGATCATGGCGAACAGAAAAACGCTGAAAAACCCCAATGGGCTGTTTCTCGGTACCCCAGGAAGCGGTAAATCTTTCTCTGCCAAGCGTGAGATCGTCAATGTGTTCCTTCTGACGGAGGACGACATCATTATCGCTGACCCGGAAAATGAGTATGGGCCGCTGGTGCAGCAGTTCGGTTCCCAGGGGCAGGTCATTGATATTTCCCCTACTTCCACAAACTACATTAACCCTATGGACATCAATCTGGACTATTCCGATGATGAAAACCCGATCACTTTGAAAAGTGATTTTATCCTGTCGCTGTGTGACCTTATCATCGGCGGCAAAGAAGGGCTTTCCCCTATTGAAAGGACGATCATCGACCGTTGTACCAGACTGGTGTACCGGGAATACCTGCAGGACCCATGCCCGGAAAATATGCCGATCTTAGGCGATCTTTACGAGCTGCTTTTGAAACAGTCTGAACCGGAGGCACAGAATATCGCAACGGCGCTGGAAATCTATGTCAATGGTTCCCTTAACGTGTTCAACCACCGTTCCAATATCCAGATGGATAAACACCGGGTACTGTGTTTCCAGCTTAAGTCACTGGGAAAAGCCTTAAAGGAAATCGGGCTTTTGATCATGCAGGATGCGGTGTGGAACCGTGTCACGGCCAATCGCTCCAAACATAAAACAACCTGGTTCTATATCGACGAATTCCACCTTCTTTTGAAAGGGCAGACAGGAAGTTTCAGCGTGGAGATCTGGAAACGCTTCCGTAAATGGGGCGGAATCCCATCAGGTTTAACGCAGAACGTCAAGGACCTTCTGGCTTCCCGTGAGATCGAGAACATTTTTGAGAACTCGGACTTTATCTATATGCTCAACCAGGCCCAGGGAGACCGTCAGATTTTGGCAAAGCAGTTGGGAATCTCCCCGCACCAGCTTTCGTATGTGACCCATTCCGGTCCCGGCGAGGGGCTTTTGTTCTTTGGAAATGTGATCATCCCCTTTGTGGACCACTTCCCGAAGGACACACTGTTGTACAGCGTGCTTACCACAAGACCGGATGAAGTAGCGGGGACCAAAGCGTGAGACAAAAATTAAAATGGATCGGAGGTGAGAACAATGGCACACGACAGGGAATTTCAAAGGAGGCGCAAAGATACCCGGATGCCGGTGCGTGATTCCCACGGGGAGGATCAACCGGCAGCCAGGCAGACCGAACAGGATTTTGACCTGCGCAGGGCACGGGACACCCCTTCTTCTGTCAACGGCAAGACACACAGGCAGGACATCCCTGTACAGACGGAATTTTCCCATCTGTCACCGGAAACACCGGCGTCCTTGCTGGAACAGGGCGAAGCGTATGCAACCGCTTTGGATGGTTTTTCGGAACACTTTGAGACACCGGATGCTACCAGGACAGCGCCCCCGATACAGGACAACGTGCGAAGCAATTTCCGGCAGGAGGCTTCCAGGCGTTCTTTTGTAACAGAGGATGTGACAGACCATGATACCGGAAAATATGCTCCTTCTTCCGAAGGCTCAGCCCCACCGAACGGCACAGACAGATCCGGTCAGGAACACCGTTACCGAACACACCAGCATGGGAACAAATATCAGCAGCGTTTTCAGGAAGCGGCACAGGCGGAGGAACAGGCAGCGCAGAAGGAAAAGGGTATGGATAGCGAACCGCCGAAAACATCCAAGCTGGAATTTACTGCGGATGAACTGCCACCGGAGACAAAGGATAAAAAGCTCACCCATGCAAGACGGAAGGCGGAACGGACTGCACAAAAAGCAGAGCAGGCGCAAAATCGTCTGCCGGCCCGGAAGAAACTGCGCATGGAGACGGTTTCCGACCCGGAGACCGGAAAAGCCAAAAAACACTTAAAATTTGAAAAGGAGGTCAAATCCCAAAAGGTCCATGTAAAAGGACCTGTACCCCTGCGTCCGGTCAAGGCGGGCGCCAATACTGCCATTGGTTACGCTCATAAAAAGATTTATGAGGCAGAGGATGAAAATGTGGGGATCAAGGCAGCCCACCGCTCTGAACTTGTGGGCGAGGCAGGGCTTCGCACGGCATATCACCGGCATAAAACTGCCCCCTACCGAAAGGCAGCGAAATTACAGCAAAAATCAGCAAAAGCAAACGCAAGACTTGCTTACCGGCAGGCTCTTAGCGACCACCCGGAGCTGAAGAAACATGCGATTGCCCGGATATGGCAGAAACAAAAACTGAAAAGGCAGTATGCCAAGGCTGCCCGTGAAGCCGGGAAACAGGCAAAAAATGCCGCAGTCGCAACAGAGAGGGTCAGCGTCGGTATTGTCCATGCGGTCAAACGGCACCCTGTGATCTGCCTTGTCCTCCTGCTTCTCCTTTTGGTAATTTTCCTGATCACATCCCTGTTTTCCACGTTCTCCAATATCGGGACCGGCGGTTTGGGAAGTCTGGCTGCTTCTACCTATCTTGCAGATGATCAGGACATCAACCAGGCGGAGCTTACCTATACCGAATGGGAAACGGATCTGCAAATGGAAATAGACCGGGTGGAATCAGACCGCCCCGGCTATGACGAATACCGGTATAACCTGGGCGCAATCGAGCATGACCCGTATGTGCTGATGGGGTATCTGACTTCTGCTTATCAGGGATTTACTTACGATGAAGTGGAAAGCGTGCTGCGGCAGCTTTTCCAGGAACAATATACCCTGTCCTTTTCAGAAGAAACCGAGATCCGTTACCGCACCGAAACTTCCGTTGATCCGGAAACCGGGGAAGAAACCCAGGAGGAAGTGCCTTATGAATGGCGCATCTTAAATGTCAAGCTCACAGTCACACCTCTAGAAAACCTGGTCGTTTCCCGGATGAACGCAGACCAGAAAGAGATCTGCGAGATCCTGCTGCAGACAAAAGGAAACCGCCAGTATGTCAAAAATGTCTTTGGCACCAACTGGCTCCCTTATGTGACCAGCTACTACGGCTACCGGGTACATCCCATCAGTGGGGAAAAGAACTATCACACCGGTGTGGACATCGGGATGCCGGAGGGCACAGAGATCCTTGCCGGGCATGACGGAACGGTCACCCTTGCGGGAAATGCCGGCGGTTATGGCTTGTGTGTCGCTATTGAAGGCGAGGCATACGAAGGACATACCCTGACGACCAAATACGGGCACTGTTCCCAGATCCTTGTTTCTGCCGGGCAGGAGGTCAAAGCCGGGGATGTGATTGCAAAGGTCGGGAATACCGGAAATTCTACCGGGGCCCACCTGCACTTAGAAGTCCTGGTTGACGGCCAGTATTTGAATCCCCTGTATTTTGCCGATACCGGCGATACCAGCGAACGGCACCTGCCGGAAGTTGGTTCAGGCGGCACAGGAAACTACTTCGATTATGACATTCCACCGGAAGCCCTTGCGGATGAACAGTTTGCCGCAATGATGGCCGAGGCGGAAAAATATCTTGGCTATCCGTATGTATGGGGAGGCGCAAGCCCTTCCACTTCCTTTGACTGTTCCGGCTATGTGTCCTGGGTGATCAACAACTGCGGCGTTGGCTGGAATTTCGGAAGGCTGACCGCGGATGGTCTTTTAGGTGTATGTACGCCGGTATCAAGTGCGGATGCAAAACCGGGCGACCTGATCTTCTTCCAGAGGACCTACAACACCAGCGGCGCAAGCCATGTAGGGATCTATGTGGGAAATGGAATGATGATCCACTGTGGAGACCCGATTTCTTATGCAAACATCAATACAAGCTACTGGCAGCAGCATTTTTATACATTTGGGCGTCTGCCTT
>OFPS01002209.1_pt1 | contig 11707 bp, 16 predicted proteins | sample 1542111 | NCBI WGS metagenome assembly OFPS01 (sample SAMN04209233, study PRJEB22552) | human gut metagenome | biome: gut; material: feces | host: Homo sapiens | place: USA: Oklahoma | reverse complement strand
ATGGAAGTCTTCTCCTTTGTTTGAACTGAACGCGCCGGGAACATTCTCCCAAACGGCGTATTTGGGGTACGCGCCGAATGTGGCATATCTCATTTCGCGGATGATGCGGACAGCCTCAGAGAACAGCCCAGAGCGTTCTCCGGCCATACCTGCCCTTTTCCCGGCGATGGAAAGGTCTTGACACGGTGAACCGAAAGTAACGACATCCACAGGCGGGATGGTATACCCGCTCATTTTGGTAATGTCTCCGAGGTGTACCATCGTCAGCCCTCCTCGGTTTCGGTCGATGTAGCCGCCTGCAGCCGCGCCCGCTCGGCCATCAGAATCTTGCCCAGTTTGTTCAGACCCTTGGTGCCCTCACTGCGGCAGCGGGTGCATCCACACATACCCCAGTAGTTGTCGTTCCATGTGTTGCCCTCAATCAGCTCAGCATCGCCAGTGTCGATAAGGGCCTGTGCAAGGGCGGGATTTTGGGAAAATTTCGCATGGATGACATCGGCCATGATGCCGTCACGCTCTTTCTCCCACCCATCGCGCAGTTTGATTTTGCGCCCGATGGCCTTTGCCACGTTGGGCGGGACGGTGCAGAACGCCGCGCGATCAATCGGAGCATTGCATTTTGCCGCCTGAAAAGCGGCCTCGGCGCTCCGATAGGTCAGCCCATCAATGGTGATAGGGCAGGCGCAGTAGTTGCTCAAAAAGTAGTATTCGCCGGTAAAGGCGGTGATTTGTACCTTGCTCATTTTCTTTTACGTTTCCTTTCTCGGCTGGTTGCCTTGACCTCAACGCCCGAATCATGGAGCATAGAGCGCATGAACAGATCGCCTAAATCCTCGGTCTGGTATTCCATGTACTTGTCCAGCACCGCCTCGAAATGATTTGCCACGCGCTGAACGGTGCTCGGCGATAAGCCGCATTGGAGCATGGACAGCGCCCAAACGTACTGAGCGCGGGTGCTGATGTCGGCGCGTTCTTTCATAACGGCCTCATGGACGCGCCGCTCCATGACCTTTTTGCCGTTCTGGTCGAGATGAATAAGAGCGTTCATGCGATAATCAGTCTTTTTTGAAGAATTTATCGACCCACCCGTCGGCATTGAGGGGTAGCGCCTGCGCCCACGGGATGGGTTTTGTCATAATTTTTGTGACGGTGTCCAGCATCGTGTCATTGTCAGCCCACGCAGGCGTGTCGATGACGACTTCATCATGGATGTGGAATACGACGTGTAGGTCCTGCGCTTCGAGGTTTTCGATGGCGATTGCCAGACAGTCACGGGCGATGGCCTGCACGATGTTCTCCACCAGCTTGCCGCCGTAGGTTTCCACCCGCTCCCATCGCTTGGTTGTCTGGTTCTGGCCCATATAACTGACCGAGGGATTGCCCCATCGGTTTACGCCGATTTCCGGGGATGGATAGTACAGTTTGCGCCCGGACGGCAGCAGAATCGTCATGTACCGGGTGCCCGTGATGACATCCAGCTCACAGGCCAGAGTGATGACGGCATCGGTGGTTTCGGAGCGGATAGTCTGTGCGCCGCCGTTGGTGATGACGGTGACGGCGGCAGAATCAACTATGTTCCACAAATCGCGTATCATCGAGTTTGTTTCGCGCCATCTGTCCACAATGCCCTTGACTTCATCATCGGAGAGGTCGTCGAGGTTATGCCCGGTGTCCATGCGGCGCATCGCACTGACACCGCCCTGATAGCCGAGGGCCAGTTCTGCAACTTTGCCGCGCTGCCGCAGAGCGTATTCCGGGTTGCCCTTTTTGATTTTCTCAATGGGCACATGGAACATCTGCGATGCCGACGCTTCATAGATTTTGCCGTGGGTGCGGAAAACTTCAAGCCGCCATTCCTGCCCCGCCAGCCACGAGATGACGCGGGCCTCAATAGCCGAGAAGTCGGCATCGATCAGGACATTGCCGGGGGTCGCCACAAAGGCCGTGCGGATAAGTTGCGACAGCGTATCATTGATACTGCCGTACATCAGCCGCAGGCCGTCGATATTGCGGTCTTTGACGAGCTGACGCGCCGGGGGCAGGGGATGGGTGTATGTGCGGGGGAGGTTCTGCACCTGCACCAGACGGCCCGCCCAGCGCCCGGTGCGGTTCGCCCCGTAGAATTGGAGCAGGCCACGGACGCGGCCATCGTCGGCGATGCAGGTTTCCAGCGCATCATATTTTTTGGTGCTGGTTTTGCCGAGTTCCTGCCGGATTTCGAGCATCCGCTGCACGTTGGCGGGCTGAGGCTGTTTCAGCATCGTGGCGACGGTTTCTTTAGTGACGCTGGTAATTTCCGTGTCGCCATCCGTGGCCTCGGTCAGCCATCGGGCAAGCTGCTTGATGGAGTTGGGATTGTCCAGCCCGGAGAGCTGGCGGGCCTCAGCCATCAACTGGCTTTTGACCGTAGCGCCGATGACGAGAGCGCCGCTCACCATTTCCATGTCAGCGGCCACGCCCCGTGCGTTCATCGTCAAGTCGGTTTCCCATTGCTTTTGCACAAACGCGGGCACGGGAAACGCCGACAGGCGGCGGTCAATTTCCATTTCGGTTACAACGTCCTGCCCGTTGTACTCCTTGAACAGTTTCCATTTGGCGGGGTCGTGCTTGGGTAGATTGCGGGTGCGGTTCCCGTTGGCATTGGAGGGCTTGCAGGGAACGCAGAAATAGCGGATAAGGGCCTTGCCCGTCGTCAACTTTTTCTTATCTTCAGGCAGGCCCATCGCTCTGCCCGCCGCGTCCAGCGATGCCGGGTAGCCGCAGTAGAGCGCGTGGAGCATCGTATCGCGCCACTGATCGGGGGGCAGCCATCCCAGATACTTGCTGAGGGCAAACCACTCGAAAGCCGCGTTGTAGGCGTGTTTGATGTATAGGGGATTTTTGAGGGCATTTTTCAGCCAAAGGGGAATAACCTGCCCGCTTGCCACATCGATGACCTCAACGGGCATCCCGTCGAGACTGTACGCGAAAAGCAGAATCTCAAAAGACGGGTCGAGGATATATCGGTATGACCCCGCCGCGCCGATGCTGACGGTGCTGTAAGTCTCAAGGTCGATACTCAGATGGTGTAGCTGTTCACTCATGGCCGTTCTCCTCATATCCGAGTTCAGCCAGAACAGAGCCAATCAGCACGGATGTGTTGACCCCACGCCCTTCAAGGGTAAAGACGATGGTGTTGAACAGGGGGGTGTCCTGTACCCATTGGACGACCTCGCGGGGCGTCATGGATGTGGCATTGTGGATAGATGCGACGGCATCTTCGTCAACAAGATCATTCGCTCTCCAAACATTGCGGGTCTGGCGCTCAATATCGCAGACGAGCATCGTCTGCACGGTTTCGGGGCGGCGCAAGAGCATCCGTACAATGTTCATAAGGTGCGAGGTTTCCAGTTCCTTGATACTTACAGCCGTATCATTGTTTGTGCGCCAAATCTCGACGCTGTCAAATCTGGTTTTCATTTGGGCATTTCCTTTCCTTATTTATAAGGGAATCCGCGTAGACCGCGCCCACAAGGGGCGCGGGGATAATTACGATTTACGGATACGGAAGCAGACGGGCGCGGACAGCCATGTGTCGGAGGCGTTGCTGCGGCTCGCAAAGCCGGCGTAGTTCACATGGCAGAAGCTGGAGGAGTAGCCGGATCGCTGAGAAGATGTCCAATAGGCAGTAGAATTGTCGTTGTGTTCATACATTTTCATGCGATGCCGACGGTCTTTGTACCAATCCAGCTGCTTATACAGCCCCTTGTCACCGAGAATGTCATCCCCGCTGAACAGTTCGGGCGCGGCGGGCAGGAACAGACGCTCAAGACGGCTTATCTTTTTGCCGTCAATGATGTGCTTTCGCTCGGTATCGACGATAGCCTGCCGCACTTCCTCCGGCAGCAGATGATCGATGCGGTCAAGCCATTTTTCGACCTTGTTATAGGTCATGCCGTCACCGAGGCAATCCGCAGAATCAAAGCGGATTGCATTATCGTCGATGTCGGTAACAACGCACTCAATATGACGACCATCCAGCAGGTCAAAAGCCAGCGCATCACCAATGTGGGGATTTGCGGCGATTTCTTTCAGGGCAGTACCGATGTCAATATCGGTGCAGACGGTTTTACGCAAAGTTGCAAAGCTCATTTGTAGATTCCTTTCCTTTATGTACGGGCTTGGATTTTCTCTTGATTTCTACCCCGGAGCCGGAATTGAACCGACATCGCGCGCTTGCTCTGCCATTGAGCTATCCGAGTACATGAGAGGAGGGGCCGTAGCCCCTCCCGGTATAGAAAGAGGTGGATGGTTATTTAATTACCAGTACCCTGCCGAAAAGCGTGGTAGCTGGGTCGAATAGGGCATCACGCACCCTGCGAGGGAGTGTTTCGATTACATCGGATTCCCGGTAAGCGGATTCACAGCGCCGCCAGTGGGATACATCTGTGTAGCGCCGTTCCACGGTGCCGGGTTCGCGGCAGGCGCGGAGTAAGGCTGCTGGTACGCGGGCACAGCCGGAGCGGCAGTCGGCATAGAGTTTGCCTGCGGCCAGCCCTGCTGCATGGGGGCGGCGGGAGCTACGGCGTTGCCGACACCGGCGAAATCAGATGCGGCAGATGCACCGCCAGACAGCGGCTCACCGTCACGGGTTTTCATTACGTTGCCCAGCCCACAGCCGACACCGCGCTTGCCAGCAGTGTTAAAGGGGTAAAAGCGAACAGTCACGCGGGCATACATACCGCTGTAAACGTCCTGCGGAGCCAGTTCCACGTTGATGTTGTCCTGCCCGACGACCTGCGGCTTGTTTTTGGTGCTGGCGGTGATGACCCAGCAGCCGTGACATTCATCGCCGAACGGGATGCCGCTGGGGCGCACACCGTCGCCGTCGTGGATGATGGAATCCAGATTCGGCGGGATAATGCCGCCCCACAGCGTCCCCGCGCCAATCTGAGCCGCCGCCTGAATGGCACTGCGGAAGTCGGCGATAGTGGCGGTGTCGGTCTTAGGAATCAGCAGCGTGGCGCTGTACTTGGCATCACCCACGCCGCCCTGCGGCTGACGGGGCTTGTCGAGGCTGACATAGGACAGGCGAACTTCGCCGGTCAAACATCTCTGTGCATCGTTGTTATACATGACACATTTCCTTTCTTATTCGATTTCAGTTGTATTTTCTTCGTCGCTATCATCGAAATAGGCATCGGTGATTTCGGCAAATTCGGGGTAGCGGTGCATAGCATCGAGGATGTCGGTCTGAGCGCGGCAGATGGCGGCGCTGACATCGGCAAGCATTGCCGCACGGCGGGCAGTGTACGGGCGCATCCGTTTCGGAGAAACCATGCGCGGGACGGGATTCAAGATGTCCATGAGTTCAGCAGCCGCCAAAACAACGCGGGCCGGGGCCGCGATGCTCTCAGGAATGTCCGGGTCATCGGCGATACTGCGAATTTCGTCAACGATGCTGATGTCATCGTCCGCATCCTCAGCATCATCGCAAGGTGTAGCTGCCTTGGCATCCTCGCACCCATCGCGGTTTTCGCAATTCTTGCAGTCATCCTCGTCTTTGGCGAGAGATTCCAGTAGTTCTTTGACTTCGCCATCGGGTGCGCCACCGACAGCGATAATGTTCACGCCCTCAACCTCGCCGTTGCGGATAGCCTCGCGCAGTTTCGGGTCATGCTCAGCGGCCAGTTTCAAGAGCATTTGGGCCAGAGGGCTATTTTTCTCAACTTTCATTTCTGTACCTCCTCAGAATTGAAAACCCATTGTAATTTGGGGTGACATTTCAGCATCTCGATAAAGAAGTCCAGCCGTGTTTTGCGGTCATAGCTGAATTTCAAAGTGTCGTAGGTGCGCTTTTTAAGAGCTTTTTTGCTTGCAAGTTGCTTTTTAGCATCCTGCAATTCGGTATTAGATAGCCGAGTGCCGACAGGATGCTTTTTGGCGCGGATGACGGTTTGCAGGTCTGATACCTCAGTAGAGATGTTTACATAGGCATCTGCCGCATCCTTGCGGTCACACTCGTACTTATTGCGCTGCCGCTCCCAGTAGGCCAGCAGCTTTTTGGCCTTATCCTCGCACTTTTCGTCCTTGACGAATTGGGAGAGGACGGCAGGCATCTTATTTTTGGGGCAGTCAACCAACAGCGGCAGATATAGCTCCATCTCAAACCAGCCATCATCCCGATGGTGATAGCTGATTGTGATATGGTCGTAATCGTCTAACATTGGTTAAACCCCTCCAAAATCAGCGGCAGCGCTGTTGTATGGTACGCGTTTGTCAGATTCGTCAACTAACGTCGGCTTGCCCATCGGGCGGTCAATCTGGTCGGCCAGCAGTTCGGCAAACTTTTTCTTGCCGAGCCGCTTTTCCAGTTCGGACAGGGAAACAGGCTTGCGATCATACAGCATGGCCTCATCGTAGCCCGCCTTGATAAGTGTCTGGAACGCGGCATCGGTATCGTGGAACGCGCGGACACTGCGGCCCGCAACTACTTTCCAGCCGGGGATTTCGCCGCCGTCAAGGATGGTCTGCTGGGCATAGGCTTTGAGATCGTCATACCAGCTCACCAAAAACTGACCGCGTGTCAGCAGTTGACCGATTTCATCATCGGTCAGAGCTTTTTGCAGACCCATCGCGCGGCGCGTGATGTTGTCTTTCGGTTCATCGGCGGGGACGCGACCCATAGGTACACACGCGGCGAAATCTTCCAGCGCCGTGTTGATGTTGGCACGGGCGCGGCATTTTGCCTTGCCCCGGCAGAACTTGCAGTGCTCGCCGGGAACAAATATGCCGGGGCCGTTGAACGCCTCCACAGCGAGGGGATGGATTTCGGTGCCCCACGCCAACAGGTCATCCACGGTCATCTCATCCTCGGACGGGTCGGCGCTGATTCGGGGCTGGATAATGGTCATGCGCACCTTTTTGATGGTGTCACCGTACAAGGGCCGGTACCTTGCAAGGGCACCGAGGGCGTAAAGCCGCATCTGCGGATTGCCCACGGCATCCACACGGACACCCTTGCCGTGTTTGTAATCAAAAATGTTCAGCGTGTCATCGCCGATCATCACGCAATCACAAGTACCGAAACCATCCGGCACGACATCAGAAAAGTCCACCTGCTGCTCCGTCATAATCGCCGGAGGATTGGTGTAGCCCAGCGCCTTTTCCATAATCCAGTCGCAGTAAACCTTGGCACAGGTCAACATTTCGGGCTGATAGAGCTTGTTCCGCTGCAGGGGGCGCAGTTCCTCAGCCATCGCATCCACATCGCCACGGGTCTTGACGAACAACTCGCAAATGCTATGCGCCAGTGTACCCTCCTCGGCATAGACGCTCGTACTGGCCGGAAATTGCGCCTCAAACGTAGGCGACGCGGTACAGACCAGATAGCGGTGCGCATTGGATGCGCCGCACTTGGCATGAATCTCAGGGCTTGCCATTTGCTTTCTCCTTTTCTTGCTGTTGATAAAAAGCGTGAAGAACACTTTTCGCCGCGAGAATCCCATCCATATACCCCTCGGCGCGTTTTCCGCGGTGTGGGTTGTTCTGGGCCTTGCGAGTTAGCAGCGCCTGCATGGCGTCATATTCCGACGCCGTCATCTCAGCACCCTTAAAACTTTGCGCCGAGGGCGGCGAGATCAGCAGCCACATTGGGCAGAAACTCTTTAGGAATCTGCGTGACGGCCTGAACGCCGTATTTTGCGAGGATGCCCTGCAACTGCATAGCAAATGCGGGGTTGCTGTTCATCAGCGGCATGGCGGCGTTGATGATCTGCTCAAGGGTGACGCTGCTCTGCTGAGGCTGTGCCGGAGCGGCGGGAGCGGGTGTAGTGGTAGGCTGAGGGATGAACTGCTGGGACACAGGTGCGGCAGGCGGTGTCATCACAGGAGTAGCCGTTGCAACGGGCTGAGGCATCATAGGCGTGGCCACGGGGGCGGCGGGAGCGGGCTGCTGTGCAGGGGTGATGACGGGGGTCTGCACGGGCTGAACGGTCACAGGCGGCTGTTCAACGGGGGTCGTGGGAGTGACGGGCTCAGATGGGGCAGGAGCAGAAGCCGCAGGTACGTCCGGGGCAGTTTTGGCAGCGGCTTTCTTGCCGCGGGAGTTTTTTGCCGGAGCGGCGGGGGCATCAGTGCCCTTGCTTTCGATGGCCTCGGCCAGATGGTTGATGGCGGCGCTCAGTTCGGGAGCGTCAACGGTTACTTTCAGTTCGATCATGGTGTGTTACCTCCAAAATTTATCTGACGTGGGCATCGGTGCCCTTGTCGTAATTGAAAACGGGGAGAATCGTATCGTCGATGATGGCGGCGACAATCAGGAGCGCCCACGATGCGATAAGCAGTGCGGGACGGTCAGGCAGGCCGAAAACGATGTGGAGAAGCGGGTCGAACATGGCGTAGTACATAGCGACCTCAATCACAAAGAAAAGTGAGATGCGGCCCGCAAGGTTGATAATCTTATACATGAGCGGCCTCCCGTTTTGCTTTCCATGCGTTGTACCGAGCAAGGTTGTCAGGATTCTCGTAGAACGCCTTGCAGGCCGTAAAGAGCGTGTCGCCCAGAACTCGCTTTTCTTTTTCCGGGATTCTATCAAAGTCGATTGTGATGCTTTCCATGTTGTACTCCTCATTTCATAAGATGATTTAAAATCATCCGTTAGGCAAAAAAAATTGCTTGCCTATCGCCATCGCTCAATTCCAAAATTTCGGACAGCTGGCGAATTTCACTTGCCTTAAACTCCGAGATGTTATGTATCTTATTGTACAGCGACATTTCGGAGATGCCGAGCTGCTTTGCGAGTTCACGTTTGGTGATACGCGCCTTAGTAATCGACATTTCCAGCTTAATGGTATCAATCATCAGAACCCCTCCTCTCTGGTTTGTGGGTGATTTATAATCACTACACGCATAATACACCCTAGATGATTGAAAGTCAACACTTTTTTTGCGAAAAATAAAAAATTCTTGATTTTTAATCACCCATGGTGTATTATGTATATAAAGAAATTTATATACATCTCGATATAAGGAGGTTTTTCGATGGATGTCACGGGCGAGAGAATCAGAAAGAGGAGAACCGCGTTAAACATATCGCAGGCAGAACTCGCCGAGCAGGTAGGGTATAAAAATAAAACCACTATCACAAAAATAGAGAGCGGCAAAATCAGCCCGCCGCGCAGTAAGGTGGTAGAGATTGCAAAGGCCCTGCAGACCTCGCCTGCGTATTTGATGGGGTGGACGGATGACCCATCTGCCCAAAGAGATAACACTAAGCCAATTCCCCAACCGAAACCGACCATCCCCAAGGGATTTATACCTCTGCCTGATACAAAATCCGTTCCTGTTATCGGTAACATTGCCTGCGGCACTCCGATTCTCGCACAGGAAAACATAGAACGGTATATAAGTGTATCCTCGCTATGGAAAGCCGATTTTGCGTTGGTATGCAAGGGCGATTCGATGTCCCCGACGATTCAAGATGGCGATTTGGTTTGTATCCGCTCCCAGCCCAACGTTGAAAACGGGCAGATTGCGGCGGTGCTGATTGATGACGAGGCAACGCTCAAGCATTTTTATCGGCATGATGACACTGTGATTTTACAACCAGAAAACCCTCGATTTACACCTATGACTTACACGAAAGAAGAAATAAACGATTTGCGCATCGAAGGTGTGGCTGTAGGCATCTGCCGGGGCTTGCCAGACTATGGCCCGGAGGGAATCTAACATGATAGCTTTTATTACGTTGATTTTGACAATCGGTCTGTATATGCTTTTAGGATTTGCGGCGCTCATCATCGTATTTGTCATTGCGTTGCTGTGCGCTCTCGGCTATCACGCGCAAAAGAATAAGGTCAAGCAGACCCAGCCATCAAAGCGGGTCTGCCCGATGTGCGGTAGCCCCAAAGTGCGGTTTAAGCATGTAGTGAACGGTACGACATCGACAGGCGGCGTAGCGACCGTCTCGAGCAATAGGCTCGCATCTGGTGATACAAAGATTCATCGCCGTAACATCGCATACTGCGAGGATTGCGGATACAGCTTTGACTTTACCACACAGGATGACCTCAATGCCCAATATAATAAACTGAACACAAACGAGGGATGCGCCATTTTGGTGGCGATCATTCTCGGCGTTATTCTTATAACAATTTGGTTTTACAGCCATTAAATGCAAATTTGAGGCCGTTTTCGTTAAATAAGGGGGGTGACAGTTTGAGTTCAGTTGACAAAATCGCCGTTGTTTACGCACGGTATTCTTCCCACGGGCAGACCGAGCAATCTATCGAGGGACAGATCGCCGCTGCACAGAAATATGCAGAGCAACATGGCTACACGATTATTCATGTCTATGCTGATCGGGCGATGACCGGGCGCAATGATGATCGAGAGCAATTTCAAAAGATGCTGTCCGATACCGCCATGCATCAATTCGGAGTTATCCTGCTGTGGAAAATTGACAGATTCGGTCGTAACCGTGAAGAAATCGCCTTTAATCGTTACCGCTGTAAAAAGAACGGGGTTAGGGTGGAGCGCGTTGCAGAGGATGTGCCAGACGGCCCAGAGGGCGTTATTTTGGATTCGGTGCTTGAGGGCATGGCAGAATACTACTCGCTCCAGCTGGCGCAAAATGTGCGCCGGGGTCAGCGTGAGAGCGCCAAGAAGTCAATGTCTATCGGCGGAAACAAAATGCTGGGATACATAGTTAATCCAGAAACTAAGCGTTACGAAAGTGACCCCAAAACCGCATCGTATGTAACAGAAATTTTTAAGCGATACGCCAACGGCGAGACCATCTCAGAAATCGTTGCGTGGCTTAACGCACAGGGAATTAGGACAACTCGCGGTAGCGAGTTCACCGTCAACAGCCTGCACCGCCTGCTGAAAAATGAGAAGTACACCGGCGTGTACATCTTTCATGACATCCGTAATGAGGGCGGTATGCCCGCGCTAACAGACCGGACCACATTTGATAAGGTGCAGGAAATGCTCAAGGTCAATCGCCGCGCACCCGCTCGGGTATGGTCTAAAACCGAGTATCTGCTGACGGATAAACTGTTCTGCGGTCATTGCGGCGCGATGATGGTGGGGGAGAGTGGCCACGGGCGCAACGGCATCAAACACAGCTACTATACCTGTTTGAACCGCAAAAAGAAAAAGTCGTGCGATAAAAAACCGGTGCGACAAGATGTGATTGAGTCGCTGGTGCTCAGGGCTATCGGTAAATTGCTAGAAAATCCGGCTACACTGGAAAACATCGCCGATCAGGTATGGGCTGCCTATGAGCGTAGCGATACATCCGGCGATACCATCAAGGCACTGGATAAGCAGATAGCCGATGTGGATAGGGCGCTCTCCAATGTGATGAAGGCCATCGAAATGGGCATCATCAATGAGATGACAAAAACCCGAATGGATGAACTGACAAACCAAAAACAAGCCCTCAGCACGGCCCGAGCCGAGGCGGGACTGGCTGAGGGCTTTAAGCTCACGCGGGATATGATTTTATTTTTCCTGCAAGAAATATCCGCACTGGATATGGCAGACCGTGACAGCCAAAAGCGACTGATAAAAACATTTGTCAACGCTATCTACCTATACGATGACCACTTTGACATTGCGTTTAATTATACCGATAATGGTAATGTGGTCGTGCGGATGCGAGAAATCAACGATGCTGCGCGCGGTGAAATGTTCGGACGCTGTGCGCAATGTCCCACCAAA
>OFPS01002168.1_pt1 | contig 11866 bp, 10 predicted proteins | sample 1542111 | NCBI WGS metagenome assembly OFPS01 (sample SAMN04209233, study PRJEB22552) | human gut metagenome | biome: gut; material: feces | host: Homo sapiens | place: USA: Oklahoma | reverse complement strand
CCGTTCAGGTCATAGAAATGCGCCTCACCCGGCGTCAACTTTGCAAACTCAAGGTTGCCAATGTAATACACATCGCGAGTGTATTTCAGAATTGCCGGAACATCCGAAGCCACATAAGTTTCACCATCCGCAATACCGATAATCATCGGGCTATCCTTACGCGCCACCCATATCTCGCCCGGATAATCACGGAACATCAGCTCAAGTGCATAGGAACCGCGCACACGAACCATCGTCTTGGCAATGGCATCGATAGGTCCGAGATTGTACTTCTTATAATAGTAGTCCACCAGCTTGATGACCACTTCGGTATCCGTCTGGCTGTAAAACGTATAGCCGTGTTTTAGCAGCTTTTCTTTCAGCTCGGTATAGTTCTCGATGATACCGTTATGAACACCGACAACCTCAGATTCAACCGCGCCAGAACCCGAACGGCTACAGTTACCGGAAACATGCGGATGTGCATTCGTCTGGCTCGGCTCACCGTGGGTTGCCCAACGGGTATGGCCAATACCACAAGTTCCTTTCAGTGCATTACCGTTATCGGTTTTCTCAATCAGATTGGACAGACGGCCTTTTGCTTTCACGACCTGTGCCAGTGCTTCTCCATCCCGGACAGCCAACCCAGCCGAGTCATATCCTCTATACTCCAGTTTAGACAGGCCATCCAGCAGGATCGGTGCTGCCTGTCGATTTCCTGTAAATCCAACGATTCCACACATAGGTTTTGCCCCTCCTATTATTCATTTTTCTATGATACTTTTCCACTTATACAAAACGACTCCGGACACTGCCAGAGTCGTCATTGACCTTACGCCTTATATCCCTTTTTGCCGATTACATTGACCACTTCGTCAACATACTTCTGGCAGGTGTCGTGGTCAGGTGCTTCCACCATAACACGAACAACCGGCTCAGTGCCGGACTCACGAACCAGAATACGGCCGGTATCGCCCAGTGCCTCAGCAACCTTAGACACGGCTTCCTGCACAGCAGGGTCATTCTGTGCAGCCTTCTTATCGGTCACACGAACATTCTCCAACACCTGCGGATAGATCTTCAGCGGTGCTGCCAACTCGCTCATCGGCTTCTTCTTAGCCAGCATGACTTCCATCATCTTCAGACTGGTCAGGATGCCATCACCGGTGCTTGCATACTTGCTGAAAATGATATGGCCGCTCTGCTCACCACCGATACGGCAGCCGTTCTTTGCCATATACTCGTAAACATACTTGTCGCCCACGGCAGTCTTAGCATAACCAATGCCCTGCTCATCAAACGCTTTGTACAGACCAAAGTTGGACATAACGGTCGTAACCACAGTATTGGTCAGTAGCTTGCCACGCTCTTTCATGTAGCAGCCATAGATATACAAGATATGGTCGCCAGTGATGACATTACCCTTCTCGTCTACGCACAGGCAGCGATCGGCATCGCCATCGAAGGCAAAACCAACATCCAACCCCTTCTCCACAACAAACTTCTGCAGACCCTCAATATGCGTAGAGCCGGCATTGGTGTTGATGTTCGTGCCGTTCGGTTTGTTATTTATGACATAGGTATCAGCACCCAAAGCATCGAAAACGCTCTTAGCGATATTCCAGCTGGAACCATTGGCGCAATCCAGACCAACCTTCACACCCTTGAAGGAGTAAATACCCAAAGAGATCAGGTAGCCCATATAGCGGTTGCGGCCTGCCACATAGTCCACCGTGCAGCCAATGTGTTCACGATGGGCAAAAGGTAGTTCCGGCCAGTCCTTATCGAACACGTGTAGCTTTCCGTCGATATAATCCTCCACCAACAGCAGAATTTCCTCTGGCATTTTTTCGCCGTAGCAGTCGATCAGCTTGATGCCGTTGTCGTAGTAGGGGTTGTGGCTGGCAGAGATCATAATTCCGCAGTCGAAGTCATCCACACGGGCAACATACGCCACTGACGGAGTGGTGGTAACATGGAGCAGATAAGCATCTGCACCGGAAGCCGTCAGGCCAGCCACCAGACTATATTCAAACATATAGGAGCTGCGGCGGGTATCCTTACCAATGACTATACGAGCAGGATCGGTGTCACCATTGCGCTCACGCAACGCATTATAATACCAGCCCAGAAAACGACCTACTTTGTAGGCATGGTCTGCTGTTAATGTAATACCAGCTTCCCCACGGAAGCCATCTGTTCCAAAATACTTTCCCATTTTTAAATATCCTTTGCTTTAATTCTAGCTTTATTCTTACAACGTCTTGACATAAATCCAGGAATTATCGCCCATGCAATATATAATAACTTTTCTCTCAGTGAAATTGGCACTTTCAAACTAATCCAAAGCTGACTTTTCAAGTTATGAATGCACGAATCGTACAGGTCCTGATATTCCTTTTCCATATTGCTATTTAAAAGGCCTCTTGCAATTGACAAATTGAATGCTCTCCTATGGTAATTCCAAGCATCAACTATTGCCGGATTTGATTTTCTCCAATGTGCTTTTTGAATTTCCAATGATCTGATTCCACAAAGGTTGCTGTCAACATTGAACTTTCGCATTGCCGAATTTGGATTGCTTATCTGATGATAAACACTTTTTTCTCCTACAGCGATACTATCAACAAATTGAAGACAATCAATGTTAAACAGCATCCCTTCTCCATACCAAATTTTTTCGTCAAAAAGAATATTATTTTTTTTGAGAAACGGCATACTATAAATCTTATTCCATACTGCAACAAAAATATTGCCTAGGTATATCCATTCAATGGCTTTTTCATCCGACACAACATACTCTCTATCACTGGAGTTCATGTTATCATCCGAATAATTATTTTTATTCATGCCAATTTCACATTTATTCTTTTCCACAAGATTTAATAAGTATGAAACGTAATTTGGTTCAACCCAATCATCTCCGTCAATAAATGTCACATACTCCCCTGTTGCTATTTTAAGGCCCGCATTTCTCGCGGACGAAACACCACCATTTTCTTTATGCACACAGACGATTCTATTGTCTTTCTTAGCCAGTTCATCAATTATTCTTGCTGAATTATCTGGTGATCCATCATCGACTAAAATAATTTCTATGTTCTTGTAATCTTGATTTAATATCGAGTTCACTGTCTTGAAAATAAATTTTTCTACATTATACACAGGTACAATAATACTTACTATTTTTTTCATATTATGCCTCTTTCTTCATAAGATATATTTAAATCACAAAATCTTAACAAGCCAATCGAATTCCACTTTCAAGAACCGAATACTTTAACTTGTGAAGAACAAGGCATTTCACAGTTTTTTCAAATTTATTTTCAGAACACAGTCGAATACAAACTTCTTCAATATTCGAAACATTTAGTCTGTATTGCCCTTTGTAGGCATAGTAACAATTATCTGATAGTGGTTTTACCCCCCCCCCTAAATTTCATCTCGTATAGCAAAGTCTTAACAATATCCTTTAAATATTTCTTAGTGTAACATCTTTTTACAGCTTTCTTAAATCCATAGCCCTTTCTTATTTCTTTAAAAAACACTTCACGCTGCTTAGGTTTCTGAGAGGGCTGATATAACTGATGATTATATTCTATCGCCTTTTTCAAAACAACATCCACAAGTGTTAAATCTGTTTGATTTATAAGTTCTTTTCCCTTTTCATTTTGGCAAAGCACCAAAGAAACACCTTTATCCTGGATGCTTTTTTCAAGGTCACTTCCCCATGAATCCCCAAGTGTAATATCACCAGATCTTTCAATTCTAGCGTATTGACATTGATAACAGTTTTCCGTGTATGTTGTTGCGTTCAAAAATGTCATCAAATAATTGTCAGAAATTGTTGGAACAGTAAAACGTTTTCCATTCTGTTCTAGTTTAAAATCATTTTTTTCCCGAAATCTTATGCTTTGAATCTCTGTTAATCTAATCCCATAGTCAGACAAAAAGCTATCTAAAATCTGTGGAGAAGGTGTTCCGTGGCAAATCAGGTCAATAGTATACAAATTTTGATGATTTCTCGTATAATGTCTTACTGCTGTAACTTGACACGGCAAACCAACAAAAAGCACTTTTCTCCCCAATTTAAGCTTTTCTAAAATTTTCTTATATATTCCCTCTGGATTGCTTTTTACATATTTTGAACCTGTAAATTTACTCACTTCATCTTCCGACTCTGCAAAATCAAACTCAAACTTCCCAAAATTAAATGTACAGCTACAAACTATCCCTCCATTTTTTATAAAAGCTCGCTCTATTGCTGCTGCCACACCTCCAGATGAAGAACGCATGCGAATGCAGTTATCTTGTGCCCATCCCTGTTTCCAATAAATTGGTTTAGTTAGTACTTGCTTAACATTATTTTGGCATGCATTATGGCACGCATTACATTGAATACATTGCTCAGTATCGATTACCGCATTATATTCCAGCCATGAATCAATTACTTTTATAGCCTTTTTAGGGCAAATGTCAATGCACTCCATACACCCTGTGCATTTTCCTTTTTCACATACTGTAGTCATATTATTGTCTTCCTTTTAATTTAAATATTTTTCTTACTATAGGCAACCAGATATCCGAAAATAAGCATAATACAACGATCAAAAGAAAACATTGCAAACAAAAACCAATCCAGCTATCTACAAACATCAACGCAGCCGATAAAAGCAAAATTATGCTTCCCACCCAAAATTCTTTATTTCTAACGTTGTATTTTATATACTTTCTTGTATGAAAAAGTCTAAAAATGAACACAAGAATATAGCTGATACATGTAGCAATTGCAGCACCATAAACACCTATCAAAGGAATTAACATAAAATTCATCACAATATTAAATAATGCACCAAACATTCCAGAAAAAAGATAACCAAAACTATCCTTATGAACAGTATAACTAGTTGCCATAAAGCTAGCCAGCGTCAAATATACGCAACCAACTGTCAAAAACGGCATATATTTCCACGCCGCATAGTATTCTTTTGATACATATATACTTAAAAAGGGCTTTGAAATTGTTAGTATGCCTATTCCAATCAACATTACAATTCCTGTTAGAGCTCTAAATATTCTATTATTATATTCGCTTTCATCTACTGTCCCTTCTTCACGTATTGCTGAATAACTCCACGCTTGATTAAAAATAGAAGTCAATGTAGAGACAAGTGTAGGAAGCTTATATGAAACAGCATAAATTCCATTAGCTGCCACACTTACCATACTAGACACCATAATTCGATCCGAAGAATTCATAATCCACCACATAAATGAATTAGGAATTAACACAACCGAATATTTAGCCATTCGTGTCAACAAACCTTTATCAATATGCGAAAAATGTAAAGATTTATATCCTTTTCCTATTATAATTGCATATATTGCAGTAAGAGTATTTGCAATTATATAGGCTTTTAAATATCCCCTAATTCCCTCTTTGAATACTAATAGAAATAAAATATTAAAGCAAGCAATAAAAAGAGTATTTAACACATTTCCAATCGAATAGTAGACTAAGAGTTCTTTTCCTCGTAAATCACACAAATACATCTGACTTGCTGCCGAAGCAATAACATATAAATAAACATATAATGAATATTGGGAAATCTTATCAAAAGAACGGCATATTGGAAAAACAAGTAATCCCACCAGCATTCCAATCAGCAGTACTCCAGTCCCGATTTGCGTTATTTTCTGTTTATCAGCGTCTTTATCTAATGCAAAGCGCATAACCGATTCCGAAATATTTAATGTAAGTACCGGAACTGCAACCGTTACAACCGTTACAACAAGATCAACTACTCCGTATTCAGTAGTTGTAAGTACATTTGTATATAATGGAATTAAAAAAAAGGAAATTAGTTTCGACCCAAAATTTCCCAAAGTAAATATAATAGTATTTTTCATCAGATAACGGTTTCTATTATTTGCCATTCTATATTACTCACTCTTTAAATAACCATAATTATTTTAACCCAAAATGTAATCCGAGCATCGTTAATAAACGTATAAGCTCTTTAACGTTCGAAATACGCTAATCACATATTGCTTTTCAAATATTGTATGGTTCTTTGTGTTTCTTCTTTAATAATTGAATCAAAGCTTCCCTTGTTTTTCAAAAGGCCATATTTTTCTTCCAGTTCGGAAAGGTCATTCATCAAATGATCTTTCATTTCAATTTTATCAACCAAATCCAACAGTTTATTTTTATTGCTGGCTCTTGCCAACACTGCAAATTTATCTGCATATTTTGAAGCAAAAATTGTACCATGGAATGTATCCGTAATTACAAAACCCGACTCTTTAAAAATCTTCAGGCACTGAAATGGTGAACATACAATATAATCTTTAATCCAGAATTGCGGTGCACCAATTGCAACCGGTGTCAATTGATATTTTTTACAGAACCCTTTAATTGCATCAATCTCTTCTGCCGTATGAATTCGGTTATAATAGGAATAAACCACACAATAATGCTTTGGCATTTTAGGTAAAGTTGCCTGTTCCACCTCGCTGTCAAAATTATATATAAGCACAGGATCTAAATTATCATTTATTGGCTTATCTATTAGTTTTCCAACAAATTTGTGCGTATTCTCATCTCTCACCGAAAAAGCTGCTACATTCTCAAATGTTTCCCTGATTTTTTCAGCAACCGTTTCTGGAAGTTCCTCATATTTGGTAGAACCACAGGAGGCCGCGTAGGTAATTACCTTGTTTGCCTCCGGAACATTACCAAATAACTGTGATGTGAATCCCCAAGTTCCTGAATTCAAACAGTTAAACACTTCATCACTGCCAATTACGCAAAGATCATACTGACGACTTTTTTTATCTATATTTAAATGTTCTTTACGAAATTCATCAAAAACAATCCCTTGCTCTACACTTTTTCTTTTGATTCTCAGACGATTTATTGTGTAGCAATCAATCTTACTAATTTTTCCTAGAAGTCCATCCTTCTCACGTTCTTCGTGATATTCTTGTTTGTAATTTCCCAAGAGCTTATAGTCATCATCTCTTTTTTGGATGTCTATAAACTCTACTTCATTACCCAGTTTTTCAATTGTTGTTTTCAGTGCATAAGATTGAAGTAAGGACCCCATATTATCAATCTGTTGCATTGACAAGATACACACTTTCATTTCCACAATCCTCCTTCATTCTATGCACGCCTTATCATCAAATTTGTTTCAGGAACTCATCCATATCTTTGAATTTCTTATTGTTTTTCTTAAACTGTTCTTTAGTATATTCGTAATTTCCACCGAGTTTCATCATGCTTTCCCAGCACTCTGGAAGTTCATCGTTTCCATCTGTGAAGAGCCAGAAAAACTCATGCAGTGCTTTCTCATCTGGCTCTCTTCCATAACGCTCCCGGTACAATTGAACAAGTTCTCTTGCTTCTGCTACTTGTGCCGCTTTACGTTTTTCATGATACGCCTCTAGTCCCATAATAACTTTACAAGGATTCCCTGCTGCCACACAGTTATCTGGAATATCTTTATTAACGAGGGAATTAGCACCAATTATGACATTATTACCTATATGAACACCTTTTAGGATTGTTGACTTCATACCGATAAAAACGTTGTTGCCAATTGCCACACCCCCCCCGATCCTAAAATGTCTCCATAGACACCTTTCAATACAGACCAGTCAAAGCCATGCGTGAGAATGGTAACATCCTCTGTAATCTTCACGTTATTCCCAATTGAAATTAACCACGGGCGTGTAGTATCAATTTGAGTTTTTGTCGGAACATATATCGTGGTTTCTTCACCAATCTTCATGCCCAAACTGCGGAGATATTCAATATATGTTTTTGAATCTGCTTTATTTCCATAGAGTAACTTTCTAAGTATTTTATTTATCATAACAACCGTTTCCCTTCATAAACACATCAACAATTGCCGGAATTGCAAAAATGAAATACACCATATAGCCCGCATCCATATTTAAAGCACTGTTATAAACCGAATTGACAACACATAATATCGCCGTAATTCCAGCCACTTGTACTACACATCTAAGTTGTTGTGAAAAATCGCCATTATATTCATTTGCAATTCTTTTATTAATTTTTCTTGAGTAAGTAAATACTCTTAGAAAGAATAATTCATAAAGTACGAGACCAACAGTTCCAGTTTCAATAAAAATTATTGCATCAGTAAACCATTGATAATGCAATGCTTGATGAAGAAGATAAAACCGACTATTAAAAAATGAAAACGCTGCCGAATAGCTCGCATTTCCAAGTCCTATACCAAACACTGATTCCCAAAAATTTCCTTGCAGGAATCTTTCATAGAGTTGCGAAACTGCATTCATTCGACTTAGGTCACCTGTGTTTGTGTATCCACTATCACCCATGTATTTTGAAATCGCATCGGAAGTAAAAAAATCCAAACCAGATGATTCAAAAAAATGCCCAAGCATTGAAATTCCTATAGCTATTCCACAAACTCCAAACATAATAATAATAATTTTTCTAAAGCTAAATTTAGCATTAATCATTCCAATTAAAATAATAATTGGAAGTTCAAAAAGATAAACTTTTAATTCTGCTATTGCCATCAAAAAGAAGCAACTAACTATAGCAAGCATAATCCGTGTAAGGCCTATCTTTTTTTCCAGATATTCTGTCACATAAATTGCAGATACCACAATCAGAAATAGATTCAAATATCCATTACACCCTGATTGTGTTCCAAAAATTCCTCCGATATTATCTCCCGAGTACCCCAATCCAAACTCTAAAAGGCAGATAAAGAAATTAATTATATATATTTTTTTTAGTTTTGGAATAATCTCTAGCACATCTGATATATCCAATAGCGCAATACATGATATAAAATATGCATAATATCTAAAAACATTTCTAAAACCCCATACATAGAGTATTGGAGAACCCTCTACTGCAATTAGCCCTATAACCGTAGAGCAAAAAAAAGACAATATTATCCACAGTCCAACCCTACTGTTCCTGTATTTAATCATTTTTCCATTAGCAATTACATAAGCAATGAGAATAATATTAAACAAATCCAGCACATATGCCACATACCCAGGAACTCCAACAAGATCTCTAAGTACTCCATAAAACATCAGCCAATATAATTGAAACCAGACCAATGATTTTATGTTTTTATGAAAATATAATGAATTTCCTGTTTTTTCAATTATCATATATTATATCCTCATCTCGACCATAAAATAGCTCATGTAATATATCTTGTACCTTACTGCCTGCCAAAACAGCCTCTTTTTTAGGGTCATCTTTTTCATATTTACATTTTTGATTACCCTATGAAGATGTTCGTCTTTTACTATGTCCATAAACATATCTTTTTTTTGTTTAGTTATCAAATCAGATTGGAGAATCATCTTAAGCGCTGCCATAGTATTATCCATATATGGTTTTGATAAACGAAGTTTTATTTCCTCGGAATATCCTAATTTTTCACATTCATTAATTGCTCGATCGTAAAAATCTTTAATTTTCTCATAGCGATCCACTCTTAACGTATGTGTTAGAGACCCCATATTTGCACAATAGTAATAAAAGGGCTCAGATAAAAATGCAACACTTGTTACACTATTGTATAACTGAAGTAATGAATATACATCTTCAGATATAATATCTCTTTCTGACGCCAACCGCCAGTTTGCTTCATTGATTAGTCGCATTGAGAATAACCCGCCGCACATACTCATCCAAAATTCGTCTCCTGCATTTGGATCAGTCGCTATCATATTAGGTAAGACATATTTTTGTATTTCCTCATTTTTATAAAATGTCTTATAAGGCTTTGGTATACATTCCTTCACCTTTTTCCCATTAGAGTCGACTACGTTATATCCATATAATACTATATCCGCATTATACTGTTCTGCACATTTATATGTTTTTTCAACCATATCTGCAGCAACATAATCGTCGCTATCAACAAAACAGATATACTCTCCAGTTGCACAATCGATGCCAGTATTTCTTGCGTATCCCAAGCCAGCATTCTTTTTATGCACTACCTTAATCCTATTATCTCGATTTTTCCAATCCTCACAAATTTGGGGACAATTATCTGGCGATTCATCATCCACTAATATAATTTCCAAATTTTCGTATGTTTGACCAACAACACTTTCAATGCATCTATTCAGGTATTTTTCAACATTATAAATCGGTATAACTACCGTAACCGTTTTACTCATATCATCCTTTTTATCCATTTGCCTCAATCCAATACTCCTTACCTCTATGCATCTTTACATACAGAGCCATTATTAATTACAATTTTAGTCAACACAATTTAGACTTTTATATATTTCCTCATATTGATTACATTTTCTTTTCCATGTATAACCTTTTACTTTCTCTCTAGCATTTTGTCCGCGTCTTTCTACTTCTTTCGGATTTTCAATACAAGCAACCATTGCATTTTTTAAACCATCTATGTATGATTTTCGATTTTCGCCGTTATATAACCAGCCCGTATTCTCATCTACCAGTATTGCTCCTCCAAACTTGTTAATTGTAATTACAGGCATTCCTTGAGACATGGCTTCGATAAGCACCGTTCCAGTTGTTTCTCTAATACTTGGCATAATTAGTACATCTGACAGTTCATATTCCCTTTGCATTTCAGAATATTGAACCGCCCCCATAAACTGTACATGTGCAGACAATAAAGAATTTGATTCGCATCGATGCTTTAGATGTAAAAAATCCGGACCATCTCCTACTATTTTCACTATATATTTCCATTCATCAGGAATTTCCATTATTGCATCAAAGAGTAATTCCAGCCCTTTTCGATACACCATTCTTCCCGCAAACAGGAAAACGCGTTCATCATTTATATCATTTGATATAGTTCTTTTCTCAATCGATATTTCATCCGCAGCAATTTCTGTAACCAAAGGGAAATTTTCGTCTAATCCTAAAAAATCTCGAGTCTCTTTATTTGCAAACATAATATAATCGCAGCGATTTAGTTTCCCCGTGATTCTCAGCTTAAAACGATACCAGCGATTTATTCCTGAACGGACGACTTCAATAATTTCATGTCCCTTTGCGTAATTTTTTAACCCATTAGGCAAAGACTCTCCTCCACCAAGTGGCCCACAGACAAATTTGATATTTGCTATCTTTCCATAGTCTCCAATTGCACGGAACTCAATTGGCGTAATCTGATGTATAATGTCAATTTTTTGATCCGCACAGATTTTCTTTGCAAGAGGAAGCACCCGTCTATTCCACACATTAAGTCTTCCAGAATACATAAATCCCTTGAAGATTTTCTTGTAAAAATTCGGGATGTCAACATAATAAAACTTTATATTTTCAAGTGGGTGACTCTGCAAATATTTTTCGACTGGCTCACGTTGCTCTTCTTTTGTGATCACATAAACTTTATTTGTTTTTGAACTTTCATAAGGAACGCACCAACCAATTTTATCTTCACTTCCAGCAAAAGGGTTACATGAATAAGCTATATACAGGATATTCATCACTTCGTCTCCATCTGCTGTGCGATATCAGCATCCACAATTTCCTCGCCGGTCTTATGCTTCAGCTGTTCCTTGGATGCCTCACTCAGACCGTTGTTGATTACGCAGTTCATATCGCAGGTGCTGCACTTATCCAGATCCTCTTTGGTAACCTTGCCATCACGGTAGTCACGGCAGATCTTCAGCTCGTACATGCTGTACGGATGCTTGGTGAACAGAGCCTTGAACTTATGAACCAGAACCCAAGTAGCAGGCTTCCAGATATACTTGTGCATAGCCGGGCTGACAGAACCAATCATCCAGCAGTCACGGTCACAGCAACGAACCTTTGCACGAACCTTCTCGGCTTCCGGGCTGTTCCACAGCTCAT
>OFPS01002164.1_pt1 | contig 11886 bp, 9 predicted proteins | sample 1542111 | NCBI WGS metagenome assembly OFPS01 (sample SAMN04209233, study PRJEB22552) | human gut metagenome | biome: gut; material: feces | host: Homo sapiens | place: USA: Oklahoma | reverse complement strand
TCAAGACCCTTGCCATCCAGAAGCGCTCCGGCGAGGTCTGGCAGCTGCTGGGTGCCGTTAAGACGGAGTTCGACAAGTTCGGGCAGGGACTCTCCAAGATGCAGCAGCGCCTGCGCCAGACCGATGAAGAGCTGGACAACCTCATTGGTGTCCGCAGCCGGGCCATCAGCCGCAAGCTCCGCAGTGTCCAGAGCCTGGATGATGCCAGCGCGGCAGCCCTGCTGGAGCTGGACACCGAGCCCGGCCGGCCGGTGGCAGCAAGACTGCCGGAGGAGCTTGAATAATCTTTAACAATGTGCTATACTAGGAACCGTTATTAGTATTATACTGCCGCTTTTCCGGCACAGCAATATGGATAGAGAGGATGTCTGCTATGAGCGTGAAAAAGATCAGCGAAGCCATTCTGGGCGTGGGTGTGGACGATACCACCATTGACCTGTTCGAGAGCCAGTACCCGGTGCCCACCGGCGTGAGCTACAATTCCTATGTCATTCTGGACGAAAAGACCGCCATTCTGGATACGGTGGACAACCGTGCCACGGAGCCCTGGCTTGCCAACCTGACCGAGGCACTGGCCGGACGCAAGCCGGATTACCTGGTGGTCAGCCACATGGAGCCTGACCACGGTGCCAACATCGCCAGACTGGCCGCCCTCTACCCGGAAATGCAGGTGGTGGGCAACGCCAAAACTTTCCTGTATATGGATCAATTCTTTGGGGCGGATGCCGTTGCCAAGGAGCGCCGCGTGGTGGTGAAGGACGGCGAGAGCCTGAGCCTGGGCACCCACACCCTGACCTTTGTGCTTGCTCCCATGGTGCACTGGCCCGAGGTCATGGTGAGCTATGAGAGCAGTGAAAAGGTGCTCTTCTCTGCAGACGGCTTTGGCCGGTTTGGTGCAGTGGCCAGGTTTGACGAAAACGCCGACTGGGCCAGCGAGGCCCGCCGCTACTACCTGAACATCGTGGGCAAGTACGGCCCGCAGGTGCAGGCTCTGCTGAAAAAGGCCGCCGCGCTGGATATCGCCACCATCTGCCCCCTGCACGGCCCCGTGCTGACCGGCGATCTGAGCAAGTACCTGAACTACTATGACCTGTGGTCCAGCTACAAGGCTGAGGAGCCGGAGAAAATCCTGGTGGCCAGCGCTTCCATCCACGGCCACACCAAAGCCGCCGCCCACACCATGGCTGAGAAGCTGCGCGCCAAGGGTGCCAAGGTGGTGGAGATGGATCTGACCCGCACCGATGTCTCCTATGCCGTCACTGAGGCCTTCCGCTGCGGCCGGATCGTGCTGGCCTGTGCCACCTACGATGGCTTCCTCTTCCCGCCGATGGAGAATCTGCTGACCCACCTCAAGACCAAGAACTTCCAGGGCCGCACCGTTGGCCTGATGGAGAACGGCACCTGGGCCCCCATGGCTGCAAAGCTGATGCGTGCCGAGCTGGACGGCATGAAGAACATCACCGTCTGTGATGCCGTTGTGACCATCCGCTCTGCCGCCAATGCCGCCGCTGAGGCACAGATGGATGCGCTGGCTGACGAGCTGCTGGCAAAGTAACGAATCGACCCCATAAAAAGAACGAACGCCTGCCGTGTGAGAAAAGCCCGGCAGGCGTTCGTTTTGTCTATGCGGTTATGCGGGGAAAAGGATGATTACTCCGCGTTCAGATCGGCCAGTGCCGTGCGGAGGTTGGCCAGTACCTTTTGGCTCAGCAGAACAAAGGCCTGCTTTGTGCGGCCTGCCGAGACGTTGGCGCAGTGGACGTTCTCCCGGGCAAAGAAATCCTCACTCACCGGGCCGGCAGCGGCACGGGTGTCGCAGAAGAAGTGGTTGCCGGGCAGGGTGAGCCACTGCTCCAGTGCAGCGGAATCAAAGCCGGGGCCGATGGAGGTGTTGAACAGCACCTTGCCGGTGCCCAGCTGGGCAAATTCCTCGCTGCCCAGCAGCAGAACGTTTTTGTTCAGGCAGGTGAACACCACTTCGCTTTCGGCCAGCAGCTGAGGCAGGGGCTTGTAGGCCATGCCTGCGGCTTCTGCGTCCGGCTTGTGGCTGCGGCTGTAATAGCTGACTTCTGCCCCCAGGAACTGCAGGGCGTTGGCGATCATCCGGCCGGAAACGCCCAGCCCGATGATGCCGACCTTCAGGCCGTAGATCTCCACAGGCTCATCGTGGAGCATGGGCATCCCAAAACCATGCAGGATGCCGGTGAGTTCATGGAGCACATACTCCACCACGCCCCGGTCGCCGTAGTCCCGGATGCCCAATACCCGGATGCTCCGGCTGCGGGCAAAGGCGATGTCCACATTGGCACTTGCTTCGGAATACAGGCTGCAGCACATGCCGATGTAGCGCAGGTTGGGGCAGCGCTCGATCACATCCCGGTCGATGCGGGATGTATAGCTGAGCAGGGCGGCATCCGCATCTCCGATGCGGCGCACGATCTCATCGTTGTCAGCGGGGATATCCTCAAACAGCCGGACCTCTTTTGCATAGCGGGAAAGCTCCTGCTCCGCGCTGGGGATCAGGCTGACCGGCTCAATGGCAACAAGTTTCTGGAACATGGAGAACCTCCTTTAATAGAAGCAGACGGGGGAGGACAGGTTGCGCAGCAGGGAGACCGCGCTCCAGCCTGCAATGGCGCTGGTGGAGGAACAGATGTCTACCACGGCCTTTACGCCCTCGATTTCGGCAGTGATGCGGTGATCGTCGCCCACCCAGTTGGGCACCGAGTGCATGGTCACACCAGTGATCTCGGGGCCGGTGGTGGCCAGAGAGGTGGCCACCGCCACATTGACCCGGCGGGGGAAGGTGGCAATGGCTTCCTTGGCGTTGCCGGTGAACACGGTGGTCTTTTCCGTGTCGGTCAGCAGATGCTCAGCCCAGACAGGGGTGTTGCGGAAGCCCCGGGCACCGGTGTGGGTCTCGATGCCTGCGGTCTCCTCCAGCTGTTGTGCCTGTGCCATCAGGGTCACGGTCTGCAGCACGTCAAAGCCGCCGATGGCACCGCTTGCCAGATGCACCTTGGCGCTGCCCTCCCGGGCGGCCTGCTGCACCTGCTCGTAAAACGCGAGGTCGGCAAAGGCACCGATGGACAGGATGACCAGATTCACGCCACGGCGCAGGACCGGCAGCGCCATGGCACGCACTGCCTCAACAGAGGCGGCCTCCACGATGTATTCGGGCTCCAGTGCCAGCAGCGCATCCACGGTATCGCAGACAGCGCAGCCGGTTTTGGCGGCAGTTGCTTCAGCGGAGGCACGGGTGCGGCTGGTCACACCCACCAGCTCGTAATCCGGCAGCAGGCCGTTTTTCCATGCGTCGGCCACGATATTGCCCAGAAAGCCGCAGCCCACGATGCCCAGTTTCGTTTTCATAGCTTGATTTCTCCTTTTCCTGCACAAAGTGCGATTCATTCCCTTCCCAGTATAGCAGGTTTTCTTTTGGATGCAAGCCGCGGCCTTTGGCAGGGGGTACGCCGGAGCATCCGGCCTCAGGGCTTCGGCTCTGCGGCCGGATCGTGCTGGCCTGCGCCACCTACGATGGCTTCCTCTTCCCGCCGATGGAGAATCTGCTGGCAAAGTCTTTTTTGTGTGGAGTTCGCCTTTCTTTGTCAGAACAAATCGTACTGCTTCATCGTTTCAGCTTTTCGGGAATCATGCTTCTCGTAGTAGCCGATCAGGGTACCGTCCTCGTCCCGCAGGGCTACCATGTAGACATCACGGACATGCTTTGGATTGTAGTAGGTATAGACGATGTTGTGGCTGGCATCCGCCGCGAACCACTCGACCACCTTGCGGATGGCTTCCACCGAATGGGGGTTGTGGCAGTTCAGCAGGCTTTTGCCCAGCAGGGAAGCGCCGCCGTATTTTTTGTAATCCACCACGGCGGCAGGGTTCATATAGAGGATGGTGTGGTTCAGATCGCAGATGACCACCGACTCACGGTCCTGGTCGATGATGCTTTTGAAATAGGCGTTCAGGTCTGCCATGATGTTGCTCCTTCTTTATTCTTATCCAGCGCGTCGAACTGTTTGACGATCTGGGGGTCCTTCAGCTTGATGACCTTGCCGGAGAGGTAGTGCAAGGTGTTCTCCTCCGGGATATCCAGGAAGCTGATGCGGACGGCGCAGAGAGCCTGCGTCCGGGTGCCGGTGCGCTCGTTCATCTTGCGGTTGCCGTATTTGATATCTCCCAGCACCGGCTTGCCCAGGTAGGCCAGATGCGCGCGGATCTGGTGGGTGCGGCCCGTGATGAGGCCAATCTTGCACAGCGCAAAGGGCCCGGCGGTGCGCAGCACATCCACATCGGTGATAATCTGCTTGCGGCGCTCATCCTGAGATTGGTGGGCGTGGATGCTGACCTTGTTGTTCTTTTCGTCGTGCTCCCACCAGGCCGTGAACCGTCCGCTCTGAGGGATGCCCACGGTGATGGTGTAGTATTCCTTTTTGAGCAGGTCGGTGCGGATGATCTCGTTCATGTCCCGCAGGGCGGCGTAGCTCTTGGCAGCGATGACAAGGCCCTCGGTGCCACGGTCCAGTCGGTTGCAGATGCCGGGCTTGAAGCGGTTCTCACCGCCCGCATAGTACTCGCCCTTCTGGGCCAGATACTGGGTGAATGCGTCCACAAGGTTGGCATCGCCGGTGCGGTCGCTGTGGCAGAGCAGGTGGGTGGGCTTGTACAGCACGGCAATGTTCTCGTCCTCATAGATGACGGTCACCTTGGGCTGGTTCTGCTGCTTTTTGGGGGCAGGCTTGCGGGCTGCAGGCTTTGCGCCCTCGGGCGGGAAGAATTCATCGTTGATGTACAGCTCAATGAGATCGCCCGCCTTGAGCCGATCCTCGGGGGCTCCCTTTTTGCCGTTGACCTTGACCCGCTTGTTGCGGAAGCTCTTGTACAGCAGGCTGGTGGGGAAATCGCGCGTCACGCTCTGGACAAAGCGGGAAAGCCGCACGCCCTCGTCGTTTGCGGTGGCAGTAAATTGTTTCATAAAATCGTTCCTTTTATTGGATGAAAGACAAGCCCTCTCCGTCTTTGCTTCGCAAATCCACCTCTCCCAAAGGGAGAGGCAATGCATCTCCCGGGTTCAGTACATGCTGACCGAGAGCCACAAGGGGCTCTCCCTTTGGGAGAGCTGGCAAAGCCGCAGGCTTTGACTGAGAGGGCATATTGATTCATAAAAAAGCCTTTTCTCTATAATAAACCACCCTTTCTTTGAAGTCAACGCAGAATATTTCCTGTGCCCCCTTGTGTTTTGCTGAAAAAACGGTACTATTAGAGTAATAACGCAAAAGGAGAATGACCATGGCGAAGGAAAGCAGCCAGCATAAGGGGCACCGCCAGCGGATGCGCGCCCGGGTGGAGCAGTACGGACTGGAAAGTCTGGAACCCCACGAAGCGCTGGAATATGTCCTTTATATCACCAACACCCGCAAGGACACCAACGGCCTTGCCCATGTCCTCATGGACCGGTTCGGAGACTTTGCCGGGGTGCTGGATGCTTCCGAGGAGGATCTGCTGACAGTGGAGGGGGTAGGCCCCTCCACCGCCCGGATGCTGCATCTTTTGCCGCAGGTCGGCAGATACTATACCCAGTGTGCGGTCAACGGAAAAAAATGCATGAAGACCACCGACCAGCTGGTCGAATACCTGATGGCACAGTTTGCCGGGGCTGTGCAGGAACGCGCCCTGCTGACTGCGCTGGATGGCCGCAGCCGCATCAAGGGGCTGTTCTGGCTGCGGGACGGCACCAGCGACCGGGTGAGTCTGGAGATCAAGGATGTGGTGGCGGCAGCCCTCAAGGGCGGTACCGACAGTGTGGTGCTCTGCCATAACCACCCCAACGGCGTGGCTCTGCCCTCGCGGGAGGATCTGATGGCCACCGAGAATATCGTCCGGGCACTGGGGCTGGTCAAGGTGCATCTGCGGGATCACATCATCCTGACCGAGAGCGAATATTTCTCCATGCGGGAGGCCAACCGCCTGCCGTTCTACGATTTCCAGACCGGGGAGATGCTCAGGCCGTATTGATATTATAAAATAATTGTGTTATAATCAACATGAAAAGCACAACTATTTGTAGTTCTATCTGAGAACAGAAAGGAGAACCGAGACATGGCCGATGAACAGTTCCATCTCGTCTCCAACTATGCCCCCACGGGTGACCAGCCCCAGGCCATTGAGCAGCTGGTAGAGGGCGTTGAGCGGGGCGACCGCTGCCAGACCCTGCTGGGTGTGACCGGCAGCGGCAAGACCTTTACCATGGCCAACGTGATCGCCCGGTGCAACCGCCCCACGCTGGTGCTGGCCCATAATAAGACGCTGGCGGCCCAGCTCTGCACCGAGTTCCGCTCGTTCTTCCCGGACAATGCGGTGGAGTATTTTGTTTCCTACTATGATTACTACCAGCCCGAAGCCTACATCCCCAGCACCGATACCTACATTGAAAAGGACAGCGCCATCAACGATGAGATCGACCGCCTGCGCCATTCGGCCACGGCGGCGCTTTCGGAGCGGCGGGATGTCATCATTGTGGCATCGGTGTCCTGTATCTACTCTCTGGGCGACCCCATCGATTACCGCAGCATGGTCATCAGCCTGCGGCCCGGGATGCAGATGGAGCGGGATGACCTGTGCAAAAAGCTGGTCACCCTGCAATATGAGCGGAACGACATCAATTTTATCCGCAATAAGTTCCGTGTTCATGGCGACACGGTGGATATCTATCTGGCCTACATGAGCGACCTTGCCATCCGGGTGGAGTTCTTCGGGGATGAGATCGACCGCATCACGGAGTTCAACCCCGTTACCGGCACCCGGCAGAACGTGGTGAAGCATGTGGCCATCTTCCCGGCCAGCCACTACATCGTCAGCGCCGATAAAAAGGCAGCGGCCATTGAAAAGATCCGCGCCGAGTGTGACGAGCAGGTGAAGAAGTTTACCGCCGAGGGCAAGCTCATCGAGGCCCAGCGCATCCAGCAGCGAACGAACTACGACATCGAGATGCTGACCGAAGTGGGGATCTGCAAGGGCATCGAGAACTATTCTGCGGTGCTGTCGGGCCGTGCGCCGGGCAGTATGCCCACCACCCTGCTGGATTATTTCCCGGAGGATTTTCTGCTTTTTGTGGATGAGAGCCATGTGACCCTGCCGCAGGTGCGTGCTATGTACGGCGGCGACTATGCCCGCAAAAAGACGCTGGTGGAATACGGCTTCCGTCTGCCGTCGGCTTTTGACAACCGCCCCCTCAAGTTTGAGGAGGTGGAGAGCAAACTGAACCAGATGGTGTTCGTCTCGGCCACGCCGGGCGAGTACGAGCGCCGGAACAGCACCCGGATCGCGCAGCAGGTCATCCGGCCCACCGGCCTGCTGGACCCGCTGATCTCGGTGCGGCCTGTGGAGGGGCAGGTGACTGACCTGCTGGGCGAGATCAACGCCCGCACGGCGAAGAACGAGCGTGTTCTTGTGACCACCCTGACCAAGAAGATGGCCGAGGACCTGACCGACTTCTTGACCGAGCAGGGCATCAAGGTCAAATATATGCACCACGAGGTGGATACCTTTGAACGGATGGAGATCATCAAAGATCTGCGTCTGGGCTCCATCGATGTGGTGGTGGGCATCAACCTCCTGCGCGAGGGCCTGGATCTGCCCGAGGTCAGCCTTGTGGCGATCCTGGATGCCGACAAGGAAGGCTTCCTGCGCAGTGAGACCAGCCTCATCCAGACCATTGGCCGCGCGGCCCGCAACGCAGAGGGTCTGGTCATTATGTACGCCGATGAAGTGACGGACAGCATGGACCGTGCCATCACCGAGACCGAGCGCCGCCGCGCCATCCAGATGGCCTACAATGAGGAGCACGGCATCGTACCTAAGACCATCGTCAAGGCCATTGCGGACAGCATTGAGATCAGCGATAAGGCGGAGAACGCAAAGCGGAATACCCGCCGCATGGGCAAACTGGAGCGGGAAGCTGCCATTGAACGCCTGACCCGGGAGATGAAGGAGGCTGCCAAGCTGCTGGAATTTGAGCATGCGGCCTTCCTGCGTGACCAGATCGACCGCCTGCGCCGGGGCGAGAACCCCACCGTGGACTCGGATGCCGAGACCGAGCGCAGGCAGAACCATGCACAGACACAGAGAAGAGGGAGAAAGTACCTTGGCAAACGATAAGATCGTCATCAAAGGCGCACGGGAGCACAACCTGAAGAATATTGATCTGACCCTCCCGCGCGAAAAATTCATTGTTATGACCGGCCTGTCCGGTTCCGGCAAGTCGAGCCTTGCCTTCGATACCATTTATGCCGACGGCCAGCGCCGCTATGTGGAGAGCCTTTCTAGCTACGCCCGGATGTTCCTGGGCCGGATGGACAAGCCCGATGTGGATGAGATCACCGGCCTGTCGCCGGCCATTTCCATTGACCAGAAGACCACCAGCCACAACCCCCGCTCTACCGTGGGCACCGTGACCGAGATCTACGATTACCTGCGTCTGTTGTATGCCCGCGTGGGCGTGCCCCACTGCCCGGTGTGCGGCCGCGTCATCAGCCAGCAGACCGTGGATGAGATGGTGGATGCCGTGCTCAAGCTGGAGGACGGCACCAAATTCCAGGTGCTGGCTCCCGTGGTGCGCCAGCGAAAGGGCACGCAGCAGAAGGAGCTGGATGCCGCCCGGCGGGGCGGCTACTCCCGTGTGAGGATCGACGGCAATCTGTATGACTTGGACGAAGAGATCACGCTGGAAAAGAACATCAAGCACACGGTGGAGATCGTGGTGGACCGCCTTGCCATGCGCAAGGGCATCCGGGGCCGTCTGGCGGATTCGCTGGAAACTGCGCTGGCTCTGGCCGGCGGCATCGCTGAGATCGATGTCATCGGTGGGGAGTGCATGACCTTCAGCCAGAACTTTGCCTGCCCGGAGCACGGCATCTCCATCGGGGATCTGTCGCCCCGGCTCTTCTCCTTCAACAACCCCCAGGGTGCCTGTGAGAAGTGCACGGGCCTTGGTACGTTTATGCGGGTGGACGAGGAGCGCATCCTGCCCAATAAGAACCTGTCCATCCGGCAGGGGGCCATCAAGGCCAGCGGCTGGTACTACGCCGAGGGCTCTGTCAGCGAAATGTACTACCTTGGTCTGGGTAAAAAATACGGCTTTACGTTGGACACGCCCATCAAGGATATGAGCACCGAGGCAGTGAACGCTCTGCTCTACGGCACCAACGGCGAAAAGATCGAGATGCACCGAACCAACGAGTTCGGCAGCGGTGTCTACTATAATACGTTTGAGGGCATCGTGGAGAACCTGGAGCGCCGCTTCCGGGAGACCAACAGCGAGTGGATGAAGGAAGAGATCGGCAGCTTCATGTCCGGCGTGGAGTGCCCGGACTGCCACGGCAAGCGCCTGAAGCCGGTGGTGCTGGCAGTGACCGTTGGGGATAAGAACATCAGCGAGTTCTGCGAAATGTCCATCCGGGATGAGCTGAAATTCATTGCCGAAAATGAGCCGCACCTGACCGAGAAGCAGAGGCAGATCGGCGGTCAGATCATGAAGGAGATCCGGAACCGCCTGCAGTTTTTGCAGAGCGTGGGTCTGGACTACCTGACCCTGGCCCGCGCGGCCGGCACCCTGTCCGGCGGCGAGAGCCAGCGCATCCGCCTCACCACCCAGATCGGCAGTGCGCTGTCCGGCGTGCTCTATGTGCTGGACGAGCCCAGCATCGGCCTGCACCAGCGCGACAACGACAAGCTCATTGCGACCCTGAAGAACCTGCGGGATCTCGGCAATACCGTCATCGTGGTCGAGCACGATGAGGATACCATGCGCAGTGCGGACTATATCGTGGATGTAGGCCCCGGCGCAGGCGTTCACGGCGGCGAGATCGTGGCGGCGGGCTCCGTGAAGGATATCTGTAAGGCGAAGCGAAGCATCACCGGCGATTACCTTTCCGGCCGCAAGCGCATTTCCGTGCCCCAGACCCGCCGCACCGGCAATGGAAACTTCCTGACTGTGAAAGGTGCCCGGGAGAACAACCTGCGCAACATTGATGTCCGGTTCCCGTTGGGCGAGTTCGTCTGTGTGACCGGCATCTCCGGCTCCGGCAAGTCCAGCCTGATCAACGAGATCCTGTACAAGACGCTGGCTTGTGAGCTGAACGGTGCCCGCAGCCGTGCGGGCAAGTGCGACGGGGTGGAGGGTCTGGAGTTCGTGGATAAGGTCATTGGCATCGACCAGCAGCCCATCGGCCGCACGCCCCGCTCCAACCCGGCCACCTATACCGGCGTGTTCAACGATATCCGCGCCGTCTTTGCCGAGACCCAGGATGCAAAGATGCGCGGCTACGGCCCGGGAAGGTTCAGTTTCAATGTCAAGGGCGGCCGCTGTGAGGCCTGCGAAGGCAATGGCATCCTGCAGATCGAGATGCACTTTCTGCCGGATGTTTATGTTCCCTGTGAGGTATGCAAGGGCGCGCGCTATAACCGCGAGACACTGGAGGTAAAGTATAAGGAAAAGACCATCTCCGACGTGCTGAACATGACCGTGGAGGAGGCGGTGGTGTTCTTTGCAAACCAGCCCAAGATCGCCCGCAAGCTGCAGACCCTGCTGGACGTGGGCCTTGGCTATGTCACCTTAGGGCAGAGCGCCACCACCCTGTCCGGCGGCGAAGCTCAGCGTGTCAAACTGGCCAACGAACTTGCCCGCCGCAGTACCGGCAAGACGGTGTATATCCTCGATGAGCCCACCACCGGTCTGCACATCGCGGACGTGCATCGCCTGATCGAGGTACTGCAGAAACTGGTGGATGCGGGCAACACAGTCATTGTCATCGAGCATAATCTGGATCTCATCAAGTGTGCCGACCACATCATTGACCTTGGCCCTGAAGGCGGCAGCGCCGGTGGTCTGGTGATTGCCGAGGGTACGCCTGAGCAGGTGGCCGAGGTGCCCGGCAGCTTTACCGGCCAGTACCTCAAGCCTCTGCTGGAAAAGGACAGGCAGCTGCGGGCCGCAGAAGCGGAAACTGGCGTAAAAGCAAAAAAGTAAAGCGGCGCTCATACGATGAAAATCATACTTTTCTTGAAAAAATCAGAAAAAGATGCAGAAAAGTGTTGACAAAACCCGGAAAGATGCGTATAATATCTTTTGTCGCCAATGCTTCGGTAGGGAGGCAGAGGACGATATCCGGGTGTAGCGCAGTTTTGGTAGCGCGCTTGAATGGGGTTCAAGAGGCCGTGAGTTCGATTCTCGCCACTCGGACCAGATGATTCCCAGTCGAACAACTGTTCGGCTGGGAATTTTTTTGTTTTTCGGAAGCAGACGCTTCAGAAAGATTAAAATAAATAAGCATTTCCGTGTCTGTGATCTCGATGCGATTTACAAAGGTATCAATGATCCTACGGTTATAATCCTCGGTACGTTCATTGGGAGAGATAAGGAACTGCTCCAATAGGAAGAGGATGCGCTGGACGTGACTATGGCCCAGAGGTCGGAATTGGATTACCTCATCTACAATGACCCGCTGGCGTATGCAGACCTTACTCTGAATGGCGAGCCGGAAGAATATTTGAAAAATACGGCTGGGAGCCATGGGTTAGAAGATTAAGAAAAATGCCGTTCCAAAAGCAACTGGAACGGCATTTCTTATCTTTCGATATTCGGCATCTTCTGTCCCCGCAGCTCCTGTCGGATGGCACGGAACTGCTCCGGCACATCCGCATCGGTCATTGCACCGGGGACATCCACTGTCCCAGCGGCTTTGGCGGCTTCATAGAACCAGCATTTATACTCCACGGTCTCCAGCGTGTGCTGTAACTGCTGGATTTGCTGGGTGAGCACCTCGCGCTGATGCCGGAACATTTCCAGCCGGGTGTCAATGGTGTCGTCTCCCTGCATGG
>OFPS01002160.1_pt1 | contig 11902 bp, 8 predicted proteins | sample 1542111 | NCBI WGS metagenome assembly OFPS01 (sample SAMN04209233, study PRJEB22552) | human gut metagenome | biome: gut; material: feces | host: Homo sapiens | place: USA: Oklahoma | reverse complement strand
TTCAAAATGAACACGACCACATCTTGTGGATGGTTTCAAACCAATCCACAAAATCGGTGGGATTTGTGACAGAGAATATCATGGTTTGCAGGGTGCGTCAAGATGGTTTTGTAAAATTTATTGTGCTAAAGCGGTAATAGTAGGACTTATCTACTGAAAATCGAAGCGTCTAGCAAAGAATTTATGCGCACAAATTGGAAAATCGGCACATCTGTGCTATACTCAGAGCAGAATTTGTTGAGCTAAAACGGAGGTATTGAACCATGGCAGAGAAAAACACCGCCGACATTGGATTTGAAAAACAGATTTGGAATGCGGCCTGTGTACTTCGGGGCAACATGGATGCTTCGGAGTATAAGGGCGTTGTCCTTGGTCTTATTTTCTTGAAATATATTTCGGATCGTTTTGAAGATAAGTACAATCAGCTGGTTGCAGACGGTGATGGTTTTGAGGAAGATCGTGACGAGTACACATCGGAAGGAATCTTCTTTGTGCCTGCTGGTGCGCGTTGGAGCGATGTTTCTGCAAAGGCACATGACCCCGAAATCGGTCAGGTAATCGATGATGCAATGCGTGCTATCGAAAAAGAAAACGCGCGCCTAAAAGATATTCTGCCGAAAAATTTTGCGCGTCCGGAACTAGATAAACGTCGGTTGGGCGAAGTTGTTGACCTGTTTACGAACATCAAAATGATTGAACACGGCAGCGAAAAGGACATTCTGGGACGCACTTATGAATACTGCCTGTCGATGTTTGCAGAGCAGGAAGGAAAGCGCGGAGGCGAATTCTTTACACCGTCCTGCGTTGTGCGGACGCTGGTGGAAGTGCTGCAACCGTTTAAGGGACGAGTGTATGACCCTTGCTGCGGCAGTGGTGGTATGTTTGTTCAGTCTGCAAAATTTGTAGAGAACCATAGTGGAAATATCAACGATATCTCGATTTATGGACAGGATTCCAACCCGACCACATGGAAGCTGGCACAAATGAACCTTGCCATTCGTGGCATTGAACCCGACCTTGGAAAGTATGCGGCGGATACATTCCTTGACGACCAGCACCCGACCATGCGGGCAGACTATATTATGGCGAATCCCCCTTTTAACCTGTCGAATTGGGGCGCAGAGCAGCTCAAAGATGATGTACGCTGGCAGTATGGTATGCCGCCTGCAAGCAACGCGAACTTTGCATGGCTTCAGCACATGATTTATCATCTTGCACCGGGCGGCCGCATGGGTATGGTGCTTGCAAATGGTTCTCTTTCCTCTCAGTCTGGCGGTGAAGGTGACATCCGCAAAAATATTGTGAATGCTGACCTTGTGGACTGCATCATTGCCATGCCGACACAGCTTTTCTATACGACCCAGATTCCGGTGTCGCTCTGGTTTATCTCCAAGCACAAGAAGCAGGCTGGTAAAACGCTGTTTATTGATGCCCGAAAGATGGGCGATATGGTGAGCCGCAAGCTGCGTGAATTGACCGATGAGGATATCAAAAAGATTTCCGATACCTACAATGCCTATGTTAATGGTACACTGGAAGATGTAAAAGGTTTCTGCGCAGTTGTTGATACAGAGAAAATTGCGGAGCAAGATTATATTTTAACACCGGGTCGTTATGTTGGCGTTGAGGAACAGGAAGACGATGGTGAACCTTTTGAAGAAAAAATGGCTCGATTGACTTCTGAACTTTCGGATTTGTTTAAGCAGTCGCATAAGCTGGAAGCAGAAATCAAGGAGAAGTTAGGGGCGATTGGATATGAAATCTGAATGGAAAACAATCCGTGCAGCCGACTTTATGGAATTTAATCCACGAATGAACCTTAAAAAGGGGACAATTGCAACTAAAATTTCGATGGATAAATTACAGCCATATACAAAGAAAATACCGGAAACTGAACAAGCAGAATTTTCAGGTGGAACGAAATTTTCAAACGGTGATACGATTATGGCCAGAATCACACCATGTTTGGAAAATGGAAAAACGGCATTTATAGATTGCCTGAACAAAGACGAAGTTGCGTTTGGCTCAACAGAATTTATTGTTTTAAGGGCGAAACCGGGCGTAAGTGATGCTCAGTTTGTGTATTACCTTGCAACAAGTCCAGAATTTAGACAAGTTGCCATCAAATCAATGGTTGGATCGTCAGGAAGGCAGAGAGTGCAACAGCCTGTACTTGAAAATTTAGAGCTTGTAGTGCCTGAATTGCCTGAACAGAAGCGAATCGGAGGATTTTTGGCCGCAATTGATGATAAAATCGCATTGAATGCAAAGATAAACGATAATTTAGAGCAGCAAGCCGCCACCTATTTTCAAGAATTATTTATCAACAATGCAAATCCCATGTGGCAAATCAGCACAATAAGTGACCTTGGAACTGTTGTGGGCGGTAGTACGCCTTCAAAAACCAAGCCTGAATACTATACCAATAATGGTATTGCGTGGATAACGCCAAAAGATTTATCTATCAACAAGTCCAAATTCATATCTCATGGCGAAAATGATATCACAGAACTTGGTTTGAAGAACAGCAGTGCAACAGTCATGCCCAAAGGTACAGTATTGTTTTCATCACGTGCTCCCATCGGATATATTGCAATTGCATCTAATGAAGTTACAACCAATCAAGGCTTTAAGTCTGTTATACCTTACTCGGAAATTGGAACAGCGTTTGTATACTTTTTCTTGAAACACAGTCTTCCGGTTATTGAGAGTGCAGCATCAGGCTCGACATTCAAAGAAATTTCAGGAAGTGCCATGAAGAATATCCCCGCCATCATTCCTGATCGGAACACACTTGACCAATTTAATAGTTTCTGTGCGCCAATCTTTGCGCAACAAAAAATCTTGGAAGAGCAAAATCATTCACTTGCTATGCTAAGAGATAGTCTGTTACCTAAACTAATGTCTGGCGCAATTGATATCGCGAGTATTCAGCTCTAAGACGCTAAATTATCGTTTACCAGATTTTTAATAACTCTCACCAGTGGCGGGAGATTCTATGGAGAAACTGCCACTGCCGCCGTTCTCTGAAATCGTAATAAGGAGATACGGCGATGAAAAATCAGATTATCAACGAGATACAGCGAAAAATGCTGCCGTATCTCAATAACGAACAGTTGCTGCATTTGAAAGCAGTGCTGGAAGCGTCATTTCAAGGTGTTATAATTGAAATGGGTGAAGAACAGCCAAAGGCTGAGGAACAAGATTCGGCAGCAGCGTTCATTACGGCAAAGCGGATAGAAGGCTGTTCCGAGAAAACACTGACCTATTATTCAAAAACTATTGCAGCGATGCTGAATGGCGTTGGAAAATCACCGCAGCAAATTACAACGGATGATTTGCGAAAATATCTGATGGATTATCAAACACGGCGGCGGTCGAGCAAAGTTACGATTGATAATATCCGGCGTATTCTTTCCAGTTTCTTCTCGTGGCTGGAAGATGAAGATTTTATTGTGAAAAGCCCTGTCCGCAGGATTCACAAAGTGAAAACCGCCAAAATCATCAAGGAAACGTACACCGATGAAGCACTGGAACTGATGCGTGACAACTGTTCAACAGTACGAGATTTGGCGATTATTGATTTGCTGGCATCTTCTGGAATGCGTGTCGGCGAGTTGGTAACGCTTAATCGGGAGGATATCAATTTCAACGAGCGCGAATGTGTTGTATTTGGTAAGGGCAACAAGGAACGATTGGTATACTTTGACGCACGGACGAAGATCCACCTTCAAAATTATCTGGATGAACGAGTGGATAACAATCCTGCACTTTTTGTGACACTGAAAGAGCCACATGAGCGGTTGATGATCGGCGGTGTGGAGACAATGCTCCGTGAATTGGGACGGCGATTGAAGCTAAATAAGGTGCATCCGCACAAGTTCCGGCGAACATTGGCAACGTCAGCGATTGACAAGGGAATGCCGATTGAACAGGTGCAGCAGCTTTTAGGACACCAGAAAATTGACACAACGATGCACTATGCAATGGTAAAACAACAAAATGTGAAATTGGCACATAGGAAATTTATAGGATGAGGAAAAATATGATTGTGACGCTAAAAGATATTACGACCAAAATAACAAAAGGGACAACGCCGACATCTATTGGATGTAAATTTGAGAAAAGCGGCATTAATTTTATTAAATCAGAGTCTTTAGTCGATGGGAAAACGATTGATAAAAGTAAATTTGCCTTTATCTCGGAGCGGACACACGAAAGGCTAAAAAGATCTCAAATTGAGGAAAACGATATCCTTTTCTCGATGGCCGGTATGTTCTTGGGCAAAACGGGAATTGCAACCGCTGAAGTGGTGCCAGCAAATACGAATCAAGCGGTTGCAATTATAAGGGTAGATGATACAAAAGCAAACTATGAGTATGTGTACTACTACCTTAATCAAAAGTCTGTCATACATACTATTAATACGACATCTGCACAATCAGCTCAACCGAACATTAATTTGAAACAAATTGGGAAAATCAAGATAAATCTTCCTAACAGAAAAAAGCAAGATCAAATAGTTTCACTTCTTTCTGCAATAGATTTGAAAATTTCAAATAATGTAGAGATAAACGATAATTTAGAGCAGCAAGCCGCCACCTATTTTCAAGAATTATTTATCAACAATGCAAATCCCATGTGGCAAATCAGCACAATAAGTGACCTTGGAACTGTTGTGGGCGGTAGTACGCCTTCAAAAACCAAGCCTGAATACTATACCAATAATGGTATTGCGTGGATAACGCCAAAAGATTTATCTATCAACAAGTCCAAATTCATATCTCATGGCGAAAATGATATCACAGAACTTGGTTTGAAGAACAGCAGTGCAACAGTCATGCCCAAAGGTACAGTATTGTTTTCATCACGTGCTCCCATCGGATATATTGCAATTGCATCTAATGAAGTTACAACCAATCAAGGCTTTAAGTCTGTTATACCTTACTCGGAAATTGGAACAGCGTTTGTATACTTTTTCTTGAAACACAGTCTTCCGGTTATTGAGAGTGCAGCATCAGGCTCGACATTCAAAGAAATTTCAGGAAGTGCCATGAAGAATATCCCCGCCATCATTCCTGATCGGAACACACTTGACCAATTTAATAGTTTCTGTGCGCCAATCTTTGCGCAACAAAAAATCTTGGAAGAGCAAAATCATTCACTTGCTATGCTAAGAGATAGTCTGTTACCTAAACTAATGTCTGGCGCAATTGATATCGCGAGTATTCAGCTCTAAGACGCTAAATTATCGTTTATAAAAGAAATGAAGGGATAATATGGAAGATTTTGATAATGCTAAGACGAAAGATTTAAACGAATGCGTTGTTACAGACCTTAATAGCTATCTGACCTACATTTCTGATATAAAGGAAACCATAAAGAAAGAGGAAGGCGCGGAAGTGAGCACAAAGCACTTTTTCTTCCGTGGACAGGCCAGCAACGAATGGAACGTCATGCCGGGAGTGTTCCGTGGTGGGATGCTGCCACACGAAGCAGAATTGATAAATGCTGCCTACACACGGAATCCTGACGACTTCCGAAAACTGACAACAGATTTTGAAAAGCTCGCAAAATTGCAACACTATGGGTTGCCAACAAGACTGTTGGATGTGACGAAAAACCCACTGGTGGCACTGTATTTTGCTTGCCAAAACAATCAAGAGAAAAAGATAACTGACGGGAAGACTACGTTATTGCCGCCGACCGATGGGAAAATCTATTATAAGCGCGATTACGGAAAAAGTTATAGTGACATAGAGATCAAAGTGTTGGCATATTTAGCGAGTCATGAAATTTCGGGCGATTATACATTAGAAAAGCTGCTCTCGGATTTGAACAAGTATGGAATTTATACAGATAAAGAGGTAAAAGAGTGCGAGGCAAGCGAGTATAAAAGCTTGCTTTCGATTATTCAAAGAAATTATTTTGTGATTTCCAACTTGAATAATGAAAGATTGGTACGGCAAAGCGGCTCTTTTCTGATTAGCGGGAAATACAATGTTCAGCTGAAAGGAAAAATCAGGCAGAGCATTGTTAAACGGGCATATAGTGATGTCCAAGATGAATTTGAACTTCAAAGTTTTAGAATACCAGCGGGAAGAAAAAGTGCAATTTTAGAAGAACTAAGTTTTTACAATATCAATGAAGGAACACTTTTCCCGGAACTTGAGCACCAGATGGCATATATTAAAAGCAATTATGCGAACATACAAAAGCCTATGGCCGATAGGTTTGTGAAAATAGAAGTTCCGGTAACAAATATTAGAGAAGTATGTGATTTAGATATTTCAGACGATAAAGTGGATGAGATTATTCAGAGGGTACTGCGGGATGAAATAAATCCAGCGTTTTTTGATGAGTCCTATATTGCAATTCAGGAAAATCTGATGCCAGATTGGTATCGCAAGGAAATTGGACTCAGTAAAGTTCGATTGGCACTGACGGACACATTGGATAATGGTACGCCGATAGGACGTGCGATGGCAAAAAGAGCAGCACAGTCTATCGTTGAAAAGATTGTGAATGCCATTGCGCAAGAATCGAATACAGCAACTTCGGATAATAGTTGAGGAGAAAAAATCATGCTTTCATTTACCGAAGATACCTTTGAACAAGCGGTCATAGAGCTATTTGAAAATATGGGTTACACCCACATTTATGCTCCTGATATGAACCGAACAGATTACAGCCGCCCTCTGCTGGACGATGTTTTGCGGGATTGTCTGGTGCGGCTGAATCGCAGCCTTCCGGCTGTGGCAATTGATGAAGCCATCCTGAAACTGAATGATTTTGATGCAGGAAGCCTGTTGCAGAAGAATATTGTCTTTATGGACTATCTGCAAAACGGTATCACGGTCAAATACGCAGTCAAGGGTGAAGAACGGTCTTCGGTAGTAAAGCTGATTGATTATGCAGATGCAGACAAAAATGATTTCTATGTGGTAAACCAGTATACCTTCGTGGAAAATGGAAACAACCGCCGCCCGGATATTATTTTGTTTATCAACGGTTTGCCGTTGGTTTTGATCGAACTGAAAAGTCCTTCCAAGGACGAAGTGGGCGCAGAAAACGCATACAACCAGATTCGGAACTACATGAAGGACATCCCTTCGATGTTCTATTATAATGCAATCTGCGTAATCAGCGACCTTTCGACCAATAAGGCGGGAACAATCACTTCTGGACTTGACCGTTTTATGGAGTGGAAAACAAAGGATGGCGATTACGAAAATACGGCGTATGCACAGTTTGATACCTTCTATGAGGGGATGTTCCAGAAAGCCCGGTTGCTAGATATTCTGAAAAATTTTATCCTGTTTTCCGGCGATGGGCAGAAGCCGATTAAAATTTTGGCTGGATACCACCAGTATTTTGCAGTGCGAAAAGCTATCGAAAAGGCCAAGATTGCCACTAAAACGGATGGCAAGGGTGGTGTGTTCTGGCATACGCAGGGCAGCGGGAAATCGCTGTCGATGGTATTCTACGCCCATTTACTGCAAGAAGCTTTGGATAGCCCCACCATCGTTGTGATGACAGACCGCATTGACCTTGACGATCAGCTCTACACGCAGTTCGCCAAGTGTGCGCCGTTTTTGCGCCAGACACCTGTACAGGCAACCAGCAAGGAAAATCTAAGCAAGCTGCTGGATGGTCGAAAAGCAAACGGCATTATCTTCACCACGATGTTCAAGTTTGAGCGTGGCGAGAAGCCACTGTCCGAACGTAGAAATATTGTGGTAATGGCGGATGAAGCCCACCGTGGACAGTATGGTTTTGATGAAAAAATTGTCATCAAAGAAAATGAACAGGGCGAAAAAGAAGCACATACGGTCATTGGCAATGCCCGTATCATTCATGATGCCCTGCCGAATGCAACTTACATAGGCTTTACAGGAACACCTATTTCGGCAAAAGATAGAAATACGCGTGAAGTTTTTGGTGATTATATCGATATTTATGATATGACACAGGCGGTGGAAGATGGCGCAACGCGTCCGGTTTACTATGAGAGCCGCGTTATCAAACTCCACCTTGACCAAAATACGCTGGCCTTGATTGATGCGACCTACGATGCGCTGGAACAGCAATCGGACGCTGCAACGATTGAAAAAAGCAAAAAGATGTTGGGGCAGATGGAGAGTGTGTTGGGAGCAGAGTCTACCATTCAATCCCTGTGCGAAGATATTGTCAACCATTACGAAAAGTACCGCGCTAATCTTTTGACGGGCAAGGCGATGATCGTGGCGTATTCGCGCCCGATTGCGATGAAGATTTATCGGAAACTTCTGGAGCTGCGCCCGACATGGAATGAAAAAATCGGCGTAGTTATGACGGGTGGCAACAATGACCCGGAGGATTGGAAAGAAATCATCGGCACAAAATCTCACAAAGAAGAACTTGCCCGAAAATTCAAAGACAACGATGACCCGATGAAGATTGCCATTGTTGTGGATATGTGGCTGACAGGTTTTGATGTGCCTTCACTGGCTACGATGTATGTTTACAAGCCAATGCACGGATACAATCTGATGCAGGCCATCGCGCGTGTCAACCGCGTGTTTAAGGACAAAGAGGGCGGCTTGATTGTAGATTACGTTGGCATTGCATCTGCCCTCAAAGCCGCTATGAAGGAGTATACCAAGCGTGACCAGTCCCGATATGGCGATATGGACATTGCCAAAGTTGCTTATCCAAAGTTTCAGGAAAAGCTTCAGGTGTGCAAAGATTTGTTGCACGGCTTTGATTTCAGCGGATTTATTGGCGGTTCTCCGTTGATGATGGCAAAGCTGGTCACTGGCGGCGTAAACTTTGTTCTGGACGCAAAAGCACCCAAGCGCAAAGATCTGTTCCTGCGAGAAGCTCTGTTGCTGAAACAGTCGCATTCGCTGTGTTCCAGCATGACCACGGAGCAGGAGCGACATGAAGCGGCCTATATGGAAGCAGTCCGTTCTACGGTGGTGAAGATCACCTATGGTGGGAGTGGCGGCAAGACACTTTCTTTGAAAGAAATCAATGCTCAAATCAATGAACTGCTGAAAGCAAGTATCCAGAGTCAAGGTGTTATCAGTTTGTTTGACAGTAAGAAGGCAGATGAAAATATCAGCCTGTTTGACCCGGCGGTGTTGGATGAAATTTCAAAAATGAAGGAAAAGAACATTGCCGTAGAAATTTTGAAAAAACTTATGGCAGAGCAAGTTTCACTGTATAAACGGACAAATGTTGTGCAGTCTCAGAAGTTTTCAGAAAAGATTACACAGTTGATGAACTCTTACTACAATGGCTTGATTACAAACGAGGAGGTCATCAAGGAACTTCTGAAAACGGCACAGGAGATTACAGAACTGTATAACAACGGTAAAAAGCTGGGCTTGACGCAGGAAGAACTGGCTTTTTACGATGCTCTGACAAAGCCGGAAAACATAAAGGACTTCTATCAAAATAATGAATTGATTGACTTGACCAGAGAACTTACGGAAATGCTGCGCAAAAATCGGACGATAGACTGGCAGAAAAAAGAAACTGCCCGTGCGAGTATGCGTAAGATGGTGAAGCACTTGCTGAAAAAATATAAGTATCCACCGGAAGATTATGATACGGCAATCAGCACGGTCATTAGCCAGTGTGAGATGTGGACTGACAACATGGTAGTATGAATTGTATGAAATGTCGTTGATTTGTGCTTGACAATCGGATTCCTTTTCTGTAAAATGATTTTAGAAAATACTATTATTGAAAATAAGAAAGGCTGTTTTATGGGAAAGATGATCTTAGATGACCTCCGCAAGCGTCTGGAACGTCTGGACGAAGACGCAGACCTGATGATCGACAATAACGACCGCTATCAGATGGTGATTGTAGGTGGCAGTGCGTTTATTTTGTTGGGCAAGCTGACCCGCGCTACTCATGACATTGATGCCTTGAGTGTTCCGAAAGAACTGTACAGTTTGCTTGGCAAGTACGACATCAACACCGATGTGGAAGCCTACATCGACAATTTCCCATATAACTTCCAAGACCGGCTTCAGCCGCTACCCTTTGGTGGTACAAAGGTGCAGTTCTACACACCCAGTCTGGAAGATTTGGTGATTGCAAAGCTGTGCTCTTTCCGGGACACCGACAAAGCAGACGTAGAGAGCGAGGCCGTGCGGAACTCTTTGGACTGGGATTTGCTGGAACACCTTGCAACGGATGAAGATGAACTGAAAGCCAGCATCTTGAACGACTGGCGGTATCGGGATTTTTATATCCGTTATCAGGAGTATGTGGAGAGGTGGAGACCATGCGAAAGCTGACATTTGAGGGTTTCTTGAAGCAGTATGTGGCAGAGCTTTCCGGGGTGCAGACGGCTAGTATTCATAAGCTGGCAGATTGTCTGAGCGAGAATCCCCGCCTGAAAGAACCGTTGTTTCTCTATGCTTTGGCCTTTGATAAAGTAGAACTGCTGCTCCGCTACACCGCAAACAGTACGATTGCTGCGGAATATGAGCAACTTTCTAATCTCTATTCGCTGGAGCAAATGCTGGTGCTTCTTGAAAAGCAATCATCAGAACTGCCGGAAGGCTATTTGAAGGTTTGGCGCAGCTATTGCTCGGTGCGGGATACCTCTCTTGCGGACAATGATACGAAAGCGTTGATCCATCGCCGGGTATTGGAACTTCAGCAGAAAAAGAAACTGACGAATTATCGTCTCTACACAGACTTGAAGCTGAATCCCGGCAATGTGAATGCATGGCTCAAACATAACGATTCCAGCAAAATGAGCCTCGACTGTGCGCGCCAGATCTACAAGTATGCAAAAAGCTACCCATCTGTTCGATAAAAAAAGGAAGTGAGTCTATGACCGCCGTAATCTATGCCCGCTATTCATCGGATAACCAGCGCGAAGAATCTATCGAAGGCCAGATTCGGGAATGCACAGATTATGCGGAAAAGAACGGCATTACGGTCATCAAGCACTACATTGACCGTGCATTCTCTGCCAAAACGGACAATCGCCCGGAGTTCCAGCAGATGATCAAAGACAGCGGCAAAAAGCTGTTTGATGTTGTTCTCGTCTGGAAATTTGACCGCTTTGCCCGGAATCGTTTTGATAGCGCAAACTATAAGATGATCCTGAAAAAGAACGGTGTCCACCTGATTTCCGTTATGGAACCCATTGCCGAGGGTTCACAGGGCATTCTGGTGGAAACCCTCCTGGAAGGTATGGCGGAATACTATTCGGCAGAGCTGTCCGAAAAGGTGATTCGTGGCCAGACGGAGAATGCTTTGAAGGGAAAGTGTACTGGCGGTACGGGAACCATCGGCTATAAAATCGACGATGACAAGTTCTATCATCTTGACCCGCTGACCGCTCCGCTGGTGCTGGAAGCCTTTCAGCGGTATGACAACGGCGATAAAATGGTGGAGATCGTAAACTTCCTCAACGACAAGGGTGTCCGCAATATGCTGGGCGGCAAAATGACCCACAGTAGCGTGAACACCATGCTCAAGAACCGCCGGTACATTGGCGAACTGTCTTTCCGGGATATCGTTGTGCCGGAAGCGATTCCAGTTATTGTTCCGAAGGACCTGTTTGACCGGGTGCAGAAGCGTCTGGATAAGAACAAGCGTGCCCCTGCCTGTGGCAAGGCAGACGAGGAATATCTGCTGACCACCAAGCTGTTCTGCGGCAAGTGCGGTGCGCTGATGTTCGGCGAAAGCGGAACCAGTGCCACCGGACGCACCTACTATTATTATAAATGCGCCAACGTCAAACGGCGCAAGGGCTGCAACAAAAAGACCGTGCAGAAGGACTGGCTGGAAGATATGGTCGTCCGGGAGACTATGAAGTTGATTCAGGACGATGCGGTGATCGACAAGATCGTTCAGCTCGTCATGGATGTCCAGAATCAGGAAAACA
>OFPS01002115.1_pt1 | contig 12143 bp, 7 predicted proteins | sample 1542111 | NCBI WGS metagenome assembly OFPS01 (sample SAMN04209233, study PRJEB22552) | human gut metagenome | biome: gut; material: feces | host: Homo sapiens | place: USA: Oklahoma | reverse complement strand
CGGTTCGCCGCTTCCAGAATCACTTCATCGGACCGGTAGTTAACCGGCAGAGTCAGTTCTTTTGCGCCAAATCTGTGCTTAATCAGGAAGAACATATTCGGTCCGGTTCCTCTCCAGCTGTAGATCACCTGATTCGGATCCCCCACCGCAAAAAAGTGGGTCTTTGTGCCTTTTAACGCCTCCAGAAATTTCAGCTGTTTTTCGTCACTGTCCTGTACCTCATCGACAATGATCCACTTAAGATCCAGCACCTCTTCCTGCTCTTTTGCCACCTGCGTTCCTTCTTCCAGAAGATCTGCAAAGGACATTTTATTCTGCTGTCTTTTTGCCTTCTCAAGAAGCGGAAAGATCTGAAACAGATCATCTTTGTATTTTCCCTGTGTTCTTCCTTTCCGATATGCCGCGTAATCCTCTTCCATCCGCTTTTTCAGACGGTTCTGGTATTTGATCTTATAACCGCCTTCTTTTGCGATGGCAAGCACCATTTCCATTTCATCTTCCGGTGTGATAACGGTAAATTCCCGGTTCCATTCTTCCAATTTTGTTCCGTCTTCTGCCTTTTCCGGAAGAAATCTTCGCAGAATCCTTAAGGCAACACTGTGAAAGGTTCCAAATCCCCACAGTTCTTCTTCCGTAAGCTCTGCTTCTTTTCTGGATAGACGTTCTGCGATCTCATCTGCCGCCTTGTTGGTAAAGGTAAGCACTGCCATTTTCTCATACGAAACCTGCTTTTTCTCATGCAGATGCCGCACTTTCTCGATCAGCACTGTTGTCTTTCCGCTCCCTACATTTGCATTTACCAGACATGCCGAGCTTTCATCCAGCACCGCCTCCTGCTGGTAAGGATTTAAAGTTTTTATTTCTTCTATATTATTCATTTCCAAGCTGTTCATCATATCGCCTTTGCAAACGGTCTCTCTTCTTCTGTCGTTCTTTTTTCTCCTGCTCATCCATTTTCGCTTCATACCGTACCCGGATCTGCATATCCGCCGGACAGATCACATGATACCGCAGGGTATTGGTCAGACTTTGGAGGTTATCCGGCTCCATCAGCCATTTTGCATAAAATTCATTTTCCATCGTCAGGATCAGCTTGTGTCCTTCTGTACTGACTTTTTTAATGGTCTTCAGGAACTGCCCGCCTGCCTCGCCATTTTTGACCACGGCATAACAGACCTCCTCCCACTCATCCGGCAGATTGAAGAAAGAAAATTCTTTCCGGATCACAGGCTGTGGCTCTTTGATATTTTTCTTCAGATAAACCGGCGGTTCGCTCTCTTCCAGAAGATTATCAAGTCCCCACAGAACCGTCTTCTTATCCAGATTGTAGTCACCTACGCATGCCGGACAGCCATCCTCACACGGACAGCCACTGACCATTTTAATCGCACTTTCCAGAATTTCCGGAATCAGATCATAGATCTTCTCCGAATAACCAAGTCCGCCCTCATATTTGTCATAAATGAAGAGGGACACCTTTTCCTCCCGGAACTCATCCGGAATGGTCGCATTGTTGGACATGGTCACATCGATATCATCCCGTTCCGTCATCGTCACCATCATTACTGCATTCTTGATCGCATACTGCATTCCGTCAAAATGATTGTTCAGCACCAGCTCTCCCATCCGATTTGGCAAAAGAAGACTCCGGTAGACTCTGACAACATTCTCCGGCATTGTAAGCCAGGTGCTTTCCGTGCCATAATCCTTCTGAAGCGGCTGTGTCAGCGTCACATAGCCCAGATTCTGATGGTTATGGAACTGCAGTTTCTTGTACATGGCAATGATTTCGTTTACATTGATATCTCCAAAACGGATTTCCGTCCTCTGGTAAGCGTCCTCCTGAAATACATGCAGGATACGCGTCTCTTCCTGTCCTGCCGGTACCGTATAATAATCCCCTGTAAACGGAATGGCGTAAGCTGTCCGGCTGACCAGATCCATCTTCGTGATCTCATAGGATGCACCATCATGCATATATACAGCACCCGGATGGATCTCATGGTATGCCTGGGATTCGTCCATCTCCGTGATCTCATGTCCGTCCTCCTGCGCAAGCAGCTTGAACCTGGTCTTGTCCATATTACGCAGGCTGTAATCCCCTGCCGGAAATGCAGGTCCCGCCCAGGCAAATCTTCCGGCAAGGCTTTTTACTTCTCCGGCGCTTAAAAGCACCGGGATCATTTCTCCAAGATCTGGAAAAAGCGCAATATCATCCAGTGAAAGTGGCATCTCAGCAGCCGCTGCGCGCAGATGTGCAAGCTCGATCAGAAGATTGTCCGGATCCACGATCGCATTTTCACTTTCTCTTGAGAACAGCCATTCCGGATCGATGGCAATGTACTGGTCAAACGGTTCATTTTCCAGAATCAGATAATTGACACAGGCACTGCCGCTTCGTCCGGCACGTCCACTCTGTTGCCAGAAGGACGCCCTTGTCCCCGGATAACCGACGATCACAGTTGCATCCAGCTTTCCGATGTCGATCCCAAGCTCCAGTGCATTCGTCGATACCAGCCCGGTCAGTTCTCCCTCCGTCATCTTCCGCTCAATCTCTTTTCGCTCCAGCGGGGTATAACCGCCACGGTATCCTGCGATCAGATCTGCCGGATTCTTGCCGCCCACCCGCGCCATTCCAAGAAATCCGGCAGCATCTAATTTATCCTTTGCTTCTTTTAGAATAACTTCTACATTTCTTCTGGATCGTCCAAAGGTGATAAAATGATGATCCTCTTCCACCAGCTCCGGTATCAGTCCGGCTGCCACGGTTGACGCCGCAATCCTTCCGTATACTTTGTCATTATTCCCCTTGATCTCCGGCGGCTGGATAATACAGTATTCCTTCTCCGGTGCCGGCGATCCATCCCGGTCAATCAGCGTAAATCCGCTTCCACAGATCTTTTCGGCAAGCTCTACCGGATTAGCGATCGTCGCGGAACTGCACAGAAAATGCGGATTCGAATGGTAATACCGGCAAATCCGGTGCATTCTCCGGAAAATATTTGCCAGATGTGCTCCGAAAGCACCGCGGTAAGAATGAAGCTCATCGATCACTACATATCGTAAATTTGCAAAAATCGCGTCAAACCCGTAATTGCTGTGATTCGGAAGGAATGCCGAGTTCAGCATCTCCGGATTGGTCAGGATAATATTTGCACTCTTGCGGATCCTTGTCCGCTCGGCAGGTTTAGTATCTCCATCGTACACGCCTGCTGAAACTCTTCCCTCTCCGAAAAATTTCAAAATCGACTGCATCGCACGGTACTGGTCACTTGCCAGTGCCTTGGTCGGGTAAATAAAAATCGCACGTGTCAGCGGGTCTTCCAGAATTTCCTGCAATACCGGGAGCAAAAAGGCAAGCGTCTTTCCACTTGCCGTCGAAGTCGTAATAACCACATTTTCTCCGGCTCTGACCTTCTCAAACATCTCAACCTGATGTGCATAGAGTCTGGAAATATGGTTGCTTTCCAGATATCCCCGGATTTCTTCCCGGAACTCCTCCGGGTAGTCCCGGTACAACGGCTCCCTTTTCTTCATTTTTCTTGTATAAATGATCAGCTTTTTAATTTCTTCCGTCATGAATTCCTCCATAATTTAAAAAATGTGCACCTATAGCACGCAATACCTTTTATTTCACAGGAAGTTCCCGTAGAATAAAAACCAAACACATATTCGTATGTACAGTATAGCATGGCTTTTCCATTCCTTCCATAGATATTTAGTGTATAGATATATTCTATATCATTCATGTAGATTATCTATAAAAAATGTTGTCCATGCAACATACATTTTATTAAAAGAATGTTAAATTCTTATTTTGGATATGCAAATTTTATTCAGGGAGGAATACATACAATGAAAAAGAGATTTTTATCAATCGCTCTTACACTTGCTATGGTATCATCTATGGCAGTAGGATGCGGAAGCAGCAAGTCAGATTCTGCTGACAGCAAAAAAGAAGAGAGTGCAAAGACAGAAGCTTCTGCCGATACAGAAAGTAACCAGATCTTATTTAACGGATCTTCTACTTTAGCACCGGTTATCACTTCTATGGCTACTACTTTCTTTGATACTTATGGAACATGGGATGCATATGATTCATCTCTTCCAAAAGAAGATATCGCAATCTACGTTTCAGCAGGCGGATCCGGACAGGGAACCAAAGCCGTTATCGATGGAACTGCAACATTTGGTATGGTTGCAAGAAGCGTAAAGGATGAAGAAAAAGAAGCAATCAAAGATGAAAAAGAATACCAAGTTGGTATCGATGCTCTGACGATCGCAGTAAACCCGGCTAATCCGGTAAATGATGTTCTTGATAACCTTACAACGGAACAGATCGTAGGACTTTTCTCTGGCGAATATGCTACATGGAAAGATCTTGACTCATCTCTTCCTGACGAAGAAGTTGTTGTTATTACACGTGATATCAACGGTGGAGCTCACGAAGTATTCCAGAAGAATATCATGGGTGACACAGAAGTAAAAGCGGATGCGATCCAGGCTTCTTCTATGGGTGAACTTGTTCAGGATATCATTGATAACCAGTACGCAATCGGATATGCTTCATTTGGTGTTGCTAACCAGAATGAAGGAAAAGTAACTCCACTGAAAGTAAACGGTGTTGCTGCAACAAAAGAAAACATTCTTGATGGATCTTACATCATCCAGAGACCACTTCTTCTTGTAGGTTCTGGTGATCCGACAGATGTACAGCAGGCTTTCCTTGATTACGTTCTTGGTGATGAAGGACAGAAAACTGTAGAAGATATGGGATTCATTCCTATGAAATAATCTTCCGATATTGAAGGGGTGTGCAAAGACACACCCCTTTTTCTTGCTATATGTCGCTGGTTAATCCCAGGGGTCAATTTTGATTTGTATCCGGACAGCGCTGTCTGTCCTGCATCATACCTAGAAAGGATTTACTATGTTTAAGAAACTTTCAGATAAATTCAGCAAAGGAATCATTTATCTGGCTGCCTTTCTCGTAACGGCACTGATGGCAGTCATGATGATCCATATTGTGAAGGAAAGTATTCCTGCCATTTCACAGCTTGGAATCAAAATGTTCCTGCCTACCACTGAATGGCGCCCTGTCAGTCAGAAACCGCAGTACGGACTTTTACCTGCGATTGCCGGTACCCTTTATGTCTCAGCGATCGCAGTTGTCCTCGCACTCATCTTCGGCGTTGCCTGTGCCTGCTTTCTGGACTATTACCTTCCGAAAAAGGTGGCATCCTTATTCCTTGCGTTCATCGATTTGGTTGCAGGAATCCCGTCCGTCATCTTCGGATTTATCGGACTTACGGTTCTTGTAAAAGCCTTTGCCACCCACCTCCATATGGCAGCCGGTCAATGTATCCTGGCAGCCGGGATCGTGCTGGGGATCATGCTTTTACCATTCGTTATTTCCACCTGTCATGAATCTTTACAGACTGCACGAAAGACTTACGAGTTCAGTGCGATCACACTTGGATTCTCCAGAGAATTTACCCTGCTACATTTTATTCTTCCGGCAATCCGGCCGGGAATCATTGCAGGTGCAATGATGGCATTCGGCCGCGCACTTGGCGAGACAATGGCCGTCATGATGGTAATCGGTAATTCCCCGATTTATCCCAAACTCCTTGGACGTGGTCAGACACTTCCTGCCCTAACCGCACTGGAAATGGGAAGTATTGAATACGGAAGCCTTCACCTCTCCGTACTTTACGTTGCAAATGCTGTGCTGCTTGTGATTCTTTTCATCGTACTCGGTATCAGCTATCTTCTGAAAAGGAGGCTTGCCACCCATGAGAACTAAACTGCAGAAATTTTTCACACGCCTGATTCTCAGTATACTCGGACTTTGCGTGATCGTTGTTACACTCTTCCTTTTCCTTTATGTCTTCTGGAAAGGGAAAAAAGTATTTAGCCTGTCCTTCCTTCTGGACAAGCCTGCCGGTGTTCCACTTGGAACTGCAGGCGGTATCTATCCTGCACTGATGGGTTCCATTTACCTTGGCGCACTTTCCGCACTGATCGGCGGTGTCCTTGGTATCGGCGCTGCCATTTATCTTGTATTTTACAGCACCGGAAAACGATTTTCCGTCCTTGTAAATATGGCGATCACCGGGCTTTCCGGAATCCCTTCGATCCTGTTCGGGCTGGTTGGATATACGCTTCTGATCTACCGTTTTGGACTTAACCGCAGCCTTCTGTGTTCGGCACTGTGTGTTGCAGCAATGATCATTCCTTTTGTTGCAATCCGAGCAGAAAAGCTTCTGGAAGAGAAGGGGCGTGAATATATGAAGAACTCCCTAAGTCTCGGACTTTCCCGTGAGTATGCCCTCCGGAAACTGATCCTTCCGGTCTGCTCTGTAGAACTTCTCGGAACCGTTGCGCTTGGAATGGCATACGGCATGGGTGCCGTTGCACCGATTTTATACACCGGAGCTGTCATGCAGGCAGATGTTCCGCATTCTCTCTCCGATCCGTTCATGTCACTTCCATATCACCTGTATATCCTTGTGAACAACGGATTTTCTCTGGATTATGCTTATGGAACCGCATTTGTACTGATGCTCTTCCTACTCATCATCCAGTTAATATGTAAATTTATCACCTATCTACGAAAGGACAACTGATATGCTGAATATAGAAAATCTAAAATGTGGATTTGGAAAACACGAAATTCTTCACGGAATCAGCCTGACGATCCCGAAAGGACAGATTACAGCCATCGTTGGTCAGTCCGGCTGCGGAAAAACAACTTTTCTGAAAACCCTGAACCGGATGGTAGAAGAAGAAGGCGGCTATCTCTCAGGAACAATTACTTTAGAAGGAACCGACATCAAATCTCTTCCGAAAGAAAAACTCAGAAGGCGTGTTGGCATGGTTTTCCAACAGCCGATCGCTTTCCCGCACAGTATCGAAAAGAATCTGTCTTATGTACTGAAATACCACGGTGTCCGTAATAAGAAAGAGATTGCTGAGAAAATTACAGAGTCTCTGCAGAAAGCAAAACTCTACGATGAGGTCAAAGATCAACTGAAAAAATCCGCCCTCAAATTATCCGGCGGTCAAAAGCAGCGTCTTGCTATCGCACGAAGCCTCTGTGCCGGTCCGGAGATCCTGCTCCTTGACGAGCCGTGCTCCGCACTGGATATGAAGAATACAATTGCAATCGAAGAAACACTTTTGGAGTTGAAAGACCAGTATACTTTCGTCATCGTCACACATAATCTGGCTCAGGCAAAGCGAATTGCCGATCAGGTGATCTTCATGGATCATGGAGAAGTACTAGAAGTGACGGAAAAAAAGAAATTCTTTGAAAATCCGGCATCGGAACCGGCGAAAGAGCAGATACAGTATATGTAATAAAAAACGAGCAAATGTCTTTTCACATGACATTTACTCGTTTTTTTATTTATTCCACAAAGGATTTCTGTCAGTCTGATTTTTATTTCAGCATCTCTCTGAGCAGTTCATTAACCATACCCGGATTTGCTTTTCCTTTCATTGCCTTCATGATCTGTCCAACCAGTGCGCCAAGTGCTTTTTCTTTTCCACCCTTGAAATCTTCCACTGCCTTTGGATTCTTTGCAATCACTTCTTCCGCAAGTGTGCGGAGTGCACCTTCATCGTTGACGGTCTTCAGTCCGTGATCCTCTACATATTTTTCCGGATCCACATCCTCTGCAAATACCCTTTCAAATACCTCTTTTGCTACAGAACTGTTGATGGTTCCCGCGTCTGCAAGTTCGATCAGTTTTGCAAGGTTCTCCGGTGAAAATTTAATATCTGCCGGCTCCTGTCCGTTTTCATTTAACAGACGCATGGTTTCTACCATCAGCCAGTTGGACACCTTTTTCGGCTTGTTGCAGATTGCACAGGTCGCCTCAAAGAGATCTGCCATCTTCTTCGTTCCGGTAATGAGCTCCGCATCATAACGTGGAATATCATAATCTTTCTCATAACGTGCAAGTTTTTCACTTCTCAGCTCCGGCTGTTTGTCTTTGATCTTCTGGATCCATTCATCACTGATCACGATCGGCACCAGATCCGGTTCCGGGAAATATCGATAGTCCTGCGCATCCTCTTTGGAACGCATCGCATAAGAATATTCTTTATTATCATCCCATCTTCTGGTTTCCTGAATGACTTTCTTTCCTTCTTCGATGAGTTCGATCTGGCAAACAAGATCAACAACCGTACCCTCATCATCCCGGGCAAGGTTGCCGTCATGAAGGGCGAGATCCAGGACAAGCTGCCTGAGTGGAACGTCGTCGTCGGCACCCGTGAGGCGGTCGAGCTGGTCAAGTACCTGCGCGACGGCGAACACATCAAGGCCGCCGAGGCTGCCGCTGCCTCCAAGGCTCCCGCCGCGGAGAAGAAGGAAGCTGCCGACGCCAACGCGCCGCTCGATTTCGAGAAGATCGCTGCGTCCATCCCGGCCATCGAGGTCGTCGACATGGGTGTGAGCTACAAGCAGCGTGATCCGGAGTCCCCGAAGTTCGTCACCATCGGCGAGCGTATCCACTGCATCTCCCCGGTGATCCGCGAGGCTATGGCAACGTTCAACCCCGATCCCATCCTCGAGCGTGCCGCACAGCAGATCAAGGCTGGCGCAACGTATCTGGATGTCAACATCGGTCCTGCCGAGTCCAACGGTCCGGAGCTGATGACCTGGGCAGTCAAGCTGCTGCAGGAGAACTTCAACAACGTGCCTCTGGCGCTCGATACCGCCAACAAGCGCGCCATCGAGGCCGGCATCAAGGTCTACAACCGCACGAACGGCAAGCCCATCGTCAACTCCGCTGACGCAGGCTCCCGTATCTCCTATATCGATCTGGCTGCGGCCAACGACGCCATCTGCATCGCGCTGTGCTCTGCCGACGGCATCGCAAAGGACAACGAAGAGCGCATGATGCACTGCCATCATATGCTCGAGCGTGGTCTGTCTCTGGGCATGGAAGCAACCGACCTCTGGTTCGACCCGCTGTTCCTCGTCGTCAAGGGCATGCAGGACAAGCAGATGGACGTTCTGAACGCCATCAAGCTGTTCTCTGACGAAGGCCTGAAGTCCACCGGCGGTCTGTCCAACAACTCCAACGGTGCGCCGAAGAACGTCCGCCCGATCATGGACTCTGCGCTCGTCGCCATGGCCATGATGCAGGGTCTGACCTCCGCCATCGTCAACCCGAACGACCTGCGCCTGATGGAGACGATCAAGTCCTGCGACATCTTCAAGAACAACGAGCTGTACTCCGACTCCTATCTGGACGCGTAATTTGTCTTTCCACGGTTCCCTGCTGCGAAACACCGGCAGGGAACCGCCGCATTTCCCCTATATAATTCAAAATTCAACAGAATTTGCAGGAGGTATTTATGAGCGTATTAACCGATCTCATCTATGGCGGCTCGCACGCCGTGGCTGGCCTGACCGAGGGTGCAGTCAACGACGCCATTGCAAAATATGGCGCAGACCATCCCATTGCCTTCCCTGACACCGCGTATTTCTTCCCCACCATCTACGCCGCCACCGGCGTCAAGGTCAAGACGCTGGGCGATCTGCCCGCCTGCGTGGGCGTGCTCAAGAGCCTCATCACCGATCAGGAGGATCTGGGCCAGGCGCTCAACGCCGGTCTGGCCACCGCTGTCGGCGCCGAGATCCTTGAGGGTCTGAAGTTTGCCGAACCGAAGGATGCCTATGAGCAGGCCGCGGTTCCCGGCATCGGCTTCGTGCCCGATCCCATCATCCGTTCCCTCGGCGTGCCGCTGGTCACGGGCGATATCCCCGGTGTGGCCGTCGTGCTGGGCAAGGCCGAAAACGGCGAGGACGTTGCAAAGGTCGTCAAGGACTATCAGTCCAAGGGCATCATGACCTTCATGGTCGGCGAAGTCATTGAACAGTGCGCGGAAGCGGGCGTCAAGATGGGCCTTGAGCTCCGCGTCATCCCGCTGGGCCATGATGTGACCGCCGTCATCCATGTCGTCACCGTCGCCATCCGTGCCGCGCTGATCTTCGGCAACGTGCAGCCGGGCGATCTGGCGGGCCTGCTCAAGTACACCAAGGAGCGCGTTCCCGCGTTCGTCAATACCTTCGGTGCGATCGACAATGTCGTCGTTTCCGCGGGTGCAGGCGCAATCGCGCTGGGCTTCCCGGTCGTGGTCGATATCGACCTCGGCGAAAATCAGGTTCCGGGTGCGCTGGAGTCCTGCACCGACCATAATGAGACAGTCAAGAAGTCTCTGGAGCTGCGCGGCATCAAGATCAAGTCCAAGGAGCTGCCCATCCCCGTTGCATTCGCAGCTGCATTCGAGGGCGAGATCATCCGTAAGGCCGACATGAAGGTCGAGTTCTGGTCCGCAAAGAACACCACCTGCGAGCTTGTTCTCATGAAGAACATGGACGAGGTCGAGGATCACAAGCTCGTCATCGACGGCCCGGATATCGACTCCGGCGATCTGGAATACGCGCTTGCCACCTGCGTCTATGTCGCGGGCAAGAAGATGCAGGCCGATTTCGAGTCTGTTATCGAGCGCAAGATCCACGCCTGGTTCAACTACATGGAAGGCGTCATGCACACCGGCCAGCGCAACCAGTTCCGTATCCGTATCTCCAAGGACGCCTATGACAAGGGCCTGCGCCTGACGCACTTTGCCGAGGTTCTGTACCACATGATCACGGACGAATTCGACGCAGTCGTCGACAAGTGCGAGGTACACCTGATTACCGATCCGGTCAAGGCCACCGCGTTCCTGAACGATGTCGCCATCCCGCGCTACAATATGCGTGACGACCGTCTGGCCTCCATGACCGACGAATCCGTTGACCGCTTCTTTACCTGCATCCTCTGTCAGTCCTTCGCCCCGGCGCACTGCTGCGTGGTCACGCCGGAACGTCTGGGCCTGTGCGGCGCTGTCTCCTGGCTCGACGCGAAGGCGACCTATGAGCTGAACCCGAACGGCCCGTCCCAGCCCATCATGAAGGAAGGCTGCCTCGATGAGCGCACGGGCCGCTACACGACCGTCAACGACGCCATCAAGGACGCGACGCACGGCGCAGTCGAAGAGGTCACGCTCTACTCCATCATGGAAGACCCGATGACCTCCTGCGGCTGCTTCGAGTGCATCTGCGGCATCGAGCCCGTCTCCATGGGCGTTGTCATCACCTGCCGTGAATACGCAGGCATCACTCCGCTCGGCATGACCTTCTCCGAAATGGCTTCCATGACCGGCGGCGGTGTGCAGACCCCTGGCTTTATGGGCCATGGCAAGCAGTTCATCTCCTCCAAGAAGTTCCTGAAGGCCGAGGGCGGCCTGGGCCGTATCGTCTGGATGCCCAAGGAGCTGAAGGACCAGGTCCGGGAGCGGCTGGACGCCGCTGCCAAGGAGCTGTACGATGTAGAGAACTTCACCGACATGATTGCCGATGAGACCATCTGCACCGAGGACCCCGAGCAGCTGCTGAACTACCTCTCCGAAGTGGGCCATCCCGTCCTCTCCATGGAGCCCTTCGATATGTAATGCCCACTGGGCTTACCCGCATTCCCTTCGCCAGGCGGCCCAGCCGCCTGGCGATTTTTTGCTGGTCCCACAAAAACGCAGCCGAAGCATGAGCAGTGGTACCATAAGTCAAGTCGTTGCGTTTGATATATGCCATCAAATGCGTTGACAACCGCAAGCAAATATGGTAATTTAACTATAAGATCCTACCGCTCCTCATTCCCTTTCTTGATGACTATTCCTGTTTTTCTTTCCGCTTTCACTGAAATAACGAAGGAAGAGGGAGTCTGATGTTCCGCTTGTCCCCTTCCTCTTCCTTCTTCCCTTGTCTGAAACGACCACCACCCGTGCCGAGCTATACTGGGACGGCGCCATCAGCTTGTGGGACATGGGAACAGATGATCAGACGCGCACATATTGGTACGATTCTTCTGCCAAAATCTATCAATCTGCTTTGGAACTTTTTGGGGAAGCAGGCGGTCAGAGTTCCAGCAGAGACGAATTTGAGTTGAAAAATCAACATGCATACAGGAGGTTCAAAAATGTCCAGAATCACCATTGCCATCGCCGGTCTGGGTAGCCGGGGGAAAGACGCCTATGCACAGGCCCTGGCTCAGATGCCGGAGCGGGCCAAGGTTGTGGCCATTGCC
>OFPS01002104.1_pt1 | contig 12200 bp, 9 predicted proteins | sample 1542111 | NCBI WGS metagenome assembly OFPS01 (sample SAMN04209233, study PRJEB22552) | human gut metagenome | biome: gut; material: feces | host: Homo sapiens | place: USA: Oklahoma | reverse complement strand
TTAAAAGGCATTTACCATAACCAGTTTAATGTCTTATCCACAGAAACTCTTAGAAAAGCACAAAAAGATCCTGACAATTACCGTGACCTGATCGTTCGTGTTGCCGGTTATTGTGCCCAGTTTGTATCACTGATGCCGGAAGCTCAGGAAGCGATCATTGCACGTACTGAAAATGAATGGAGCTGATCAAAATGAAAGAAGGTTTTATCTCCACCTTACAATCTTATTCTACGAAAGATGGTCCCGGAATCCGCACGACTGTCTTCTGCATCGGATGTAATCTGCGCTGCGCATGGTGCGCAAACCCAGAGCTGATGCTCCCCGGTGAAAAATACATGTATTTTAAACAACGCTGTATCCGGTGCGGTTCCTGCATCAAACACTGCCATGGTGAAATATCCATGGCAGAAGATGGATGCGTGATCGATCGTGCCAGTATAGATATGGACACTCTAAGGCAATGTGAAGACATCTGTCCAAAATCTGCATATGAAAAAGTAGGAACCAGGATCACATCTGCTGACCTTGCCCAAAAGTTACTGCGTGACAAAGAATTTTACACAGTTTCCGGCGGCGGTGTGACCTTCTCAGGTGGAGAAGCCGGACTTCAGGCTGATTTTGTCTATGAAACAGCCAAACTCCTTCGCAAGGAAGGTGTTCCTGTAACTTTAGATACCGCAGGACTGATCAAATGGGACATTTTATCCCATTTGTTAGAAGAAATCGATCTTGTCCTGTACGACATCAAAGCTATCGACGAACAGATCCACCAAAAATGTACCGGTGTCAGCAACCAGCTGATCCTTGAAAATGCACAAAAGATTGCAGATATCTCCAAACCAATGTGGATCCGAATGGTTCTGGTACCAGACTGGAACGATGATCTTGATGATATCAAAAAACGTTTCGAATTTATAAAATCATTAGGTCCTGCCGTGAAACGTGTTGATGTTTTAAAATACCATACGCTTGGTGAAGGAAAATATTACAGCTTAGGGATGGAATATCCAATCGCACCTGGAACTGTATGTTCTGATGAATTTATTGACAAAGTATCTGAGATTGCTAATATGGTCGGTGTTCCAATTAATATTGAGAATTAAAAGAACCTCCTCCTTATCCATTTTGCAATACCAAAAGAAGGATTTTCAAAAGCTTACACAACTTTGAAAACCCTTCTTTTTAATTATTGCTAATATGCTTTTACTGATTTAACTTTTGAATATGTTCCATATACCTTCTTGTTTGTAGAATCATAATAGTAATAGCGAACCTGTACGTAATACTTCTTACCTTTTTTCAGTCCTGTTTTGGTATATGTATTTTTAGCTAATCCTGTTGTTTTATATTTTGCAGCTTTCATCTTTTTATTTGTAGAATAGCGGAATCTAAATCCTCGCTTTTCTCCATATTTATTTGTGTATTTGATAGATTTTGCTACAAATCCTGTTCCTTTTCCAGATTTTCCTTTCAAAGATGACAATTTTGCTGTTTCCACTTTAAGCTTCACAAATTTTGCTGTTAACACTATGTTTTTATCTGAAGCAGGTACTTTGTTAACAACTTTTCCTTTATAAGTCCATCCTGCAAATACATAACCTTTCTTACCAGCAGATTTATATTTTGTTTTGTTCCATCCAGGTAATTTAGTTCCAGCTTTTGTTTTATTTATTGTTGTAACAGTTTTTCCACCATTACCTTTTAATGTTACTGAAATTGTTTTTGGTGTTTCTGTTGGTTTTGTTGGTTCTGTCGGCTTTGTTGGTTCTTCTTTTTTATCTACATATAAATTCTTGAAACTTACTGCACCATCCCATAAACCAAGTCCCATATGTCCAGTTTTGATATTGAAGAATTCTTTATCTGACTCTTTATCTGCATCAAAAATATAATTCAGACATTCTTTGTCATCTACATATACTTTCACTGCATCTGCTTCTTTTTCAATCTTCACATGATGATATTCTCCATCATTGATGCTAGATGGCATCTCTCCTAATGCGATATCCCCATCTTTATACATTCTAAATAGTCTCACATTCTTGCTGTCTGGTGCAAATTGGATACAATATGCTCCATTAGGATCTGTTGATGATGATGCAAAAATTAAATTTACCAATCCATTTGTAAATGCTATGTCTGTTTCTATTGTTGATTTTTCATTAACTATTGCATCTTCAGACATATAAAAGTCATTTGCAGACTGATTAGAATCTGATAAAACTTCTCCATCAATTGCCCAATTACCACTTATATTTACAAATTTCTTAATGTTTGTTTTAAAATTATTTTCTTTTACATTAATTGTAAATATCTTTTTCTTTGATGGATCTAATTTACTTGCCGCAGTAACTGTTGCTTTTCCTGATTTTAATGCTGTTACAACTGCTTTTCCATCTGACTCTTTGATACTTACAACATCTTTTCCTTCTGTAACATCCCATGTTATCGTCTGATCCATAGAAATTGGAAATACATATGCACTTAATTCTACACTATCACCAGCATATAATATCTGGTTCTCATTCTGCATAGATCCAACAGATTCCACATCTGTCAATTCTTCCTTATCTGTCCAAATTGACTTCATTGGATAAATATCAATATCTGCTTTCACAGGATCTCCTTCTACAATAACAGATGCTCCTAAGCTTGTAGGTGTTGGGAATATCTGGTTTGCTCCTGCTGCTGTATAGTCATTACTAAATATTTCTACACTTGCTTTGTCTACATAAATATGTAATTCTACAGAACCATCTTCGTTCTTCTTCACATTTGTCTGCTCATTTATTTTTTTGAATTCCTGACTGATGATCTTTCCTGATTTACTTCTGTCTATAGAAAGCTTTTCATTTTGTAAATCATAAATTACATCTGTGTATTCTGTATCATTTTGATTCTTTCTCAGTCTGAATCCAACTTTCTTTGTTTTCTCTGATGGTTTAAATTTAGCAACAATCTCATATGTATCCTTTGCAAAATCCTTTAAGAGATCATTATCTTCTGAAATTGTAACATCTTTATAAGAAATCTTATTTTCTGCATCTCTTAAACTCTCATATTCACTAATTGGTGTCTGTGTTAAAACATATTTTCCATTTTCCTGTTTCAGTCCTACTTTAAGATTCAGATTATAAGTTCCATTAAAGTTCTGTCCTACAGTATCTGCAACTTTATTACAATAATCATCCCATGTATTCATCCAATTTCCTTCAATAATCTCTGGAATCGTTGGATTTTCCTGTGTTCCGAAGTCTTGTACATAATATGTCATTGCTGCATAGGAATCCTTACCAAAGTTCATAACACCGTCACTGTTTTTGTAAGCTTCATCTGCAACAAATTTCCAGTTTCCATCAACTTGTTTAAAATCACCAACTTTATAATATCTTCCACCACGGGAAAGTACCCATTTCACACCATCGTTTGTTTTAATTGGATAAAGATCTGGGCATTCTGTATGAAGATCTGCATATGTAGATTCACATTTCCAATCTGTTAGATTATCTGATGAATATATACGAAGTGGTCCGCCTGCAATTACCATAAACCATTTATTTTCCCATCTGAAAACTTTAGGATCTCGGAAATCTCTATTGTTTAATGGATCTTTTGACCAGTCTGCTGCAATCTTATTTGTTTTTTTCCAAGTTTTTCCTTCATCTGTACTATAGGCAACTTTAATACGCTGTCCATTTCCATCTGCTGTGATCAATGCAACTAATCCACCTTCACTGCCGTCTCCAAAAAGTCCTGATGTATTCTTTTCATCCGCCACAATACATCCTGAGAACATGGCTCCATTTGCATCTGGATATAATGAAACTGGCTGTTCTTCCCAATGGATCAAATCTTTACTTGTCGCATGTGCCCAATGCATTGGTCCCCATTGTGTATCATCGTAGAACTGATAAAACATGTGATATGTTCCTTTATACTTAACCAGTCCATTTAAATCATTTCCCCATCCATCTTTTACAGAGTAATGATACTGATTTCTGTATGCTTCATTATAATAAGTTTTATCTGTTGAACGACGATGTACATTCACACGATATGTTAAAGTCGCTGTCTGTCCATTATCTCCCTGAACAGTACTTTTTACTGTAATGTAATTCTTTCCAACTTTAACTGGAATATTCTTTCCATTCTCATATGTTTTTCCGTCATACTCAACCTGTATATCCGCATTTTCATTTTTCTTTTCAATATTCAAATCTACTGTTTCTGCATTATTCTTTACATACTGAATCATAATTGGTTCTGTTGATGTAAATTGTGCTGCTTTCTCCACATCTCCAGTTGAGGAAGATACCGAGATATTTTTTAACTCTGGTGTGTTTTGATCATTTAATTCTGTATAATAGGTATTTTGGAATGTCATCTCACCATTCCAATTTAATAGACCAAGAGAACCTTCTGTCAAAACAGTACTCTGTCCTTTATCATCCTTTTGAAGTGTATAATCACCTGTACTTGCTATTAGAACATCATTTACATAATAAGAAATCCATGAATCGTAAGCCACTACTTTTAAAGTATATTTCTCATCATCCGTTGCTTTTACTTCTTTTTCATCAATTAATTGATAATCACTATTTTCCTGCCATCGCCAAAATTTGCATTTGTGCGAATATCCATCAATATTTACCGCATAACATTCTTTATTATCCAGATTATTATTGGAACGGAATATTAATGCAGCCGCACCTTGATTTTTCTTAAATGTTACATCTGTAGAATATACGAAATTCTTAGCTGTTGTTTTGCTAAATGCAAAACAGTCTCCTTTATCAACTGCATTGCTATACAAACCATCTTGTGTTACATTCCAATCACCACTCTTAAATTCAAAATCTGTTAAATTCGTTTTGAACTGCTGTGCTGCCTCTTTCTCCTGTCCATCTGTTGCCGCATTTACAGTAACCGTTTGATATCCTGTTACTGGTGTTATGGAAGTAACGGTGACAGCTCCTGCCATCATTAATGCTAATAATCTTGGACTTACTTTCTTCATAATTTTCCCTTTCTTTTATAACAAAAAAGGACGATCAAACTATAATCGTCCTTTTCACTCAAAAAACAATAAGTTCTTATACTTGTGCTTTAACTAATTGTATAATCTTATCTACGTTTTCTTTTCCCCGCTTCATTCCAAGACCTATAACAACACAAAGTATGACACTAACTACTGTAATAATAATCCCGACTACACCTAATATTGTAAATGGCATTTTACTTTGAACTGCAAGTCCCCAGTACGCAAGCACTATTCCAATCGAAGATATAATAATAAGATTGCGAATCCATTTTTTTAGATTATTCAGCATTTTTGTTTGAAATTCAATTTCTTTTAATTGCTGTGTTTTTGTTTGTGTTGTCATAACGTACTCCTTTTCTTAGTATTTTAATCCTGGGTTAAAGAATCCGATCATAACTCCGATAAATGCTACAACTACTAAGATCAACATTGTAACAACTGGAGATACTTTTTTCTTGGACATTAACCACCAACAGAAGATTACAAAAGCTGCTGTTAAGAATCCTGGATATACTCCGTCTAACTGATTCTGAAGATTTAAGAATTCTTTTCCTGCACTGTTTACAAGATGGAATGATGTTTTTACTGATACCCATGTTGCTGCTACAGATCCAACAACCATTGTTCCTAACATAACGATTGCTTCACGGATCGCGGTTGCTTGCTCACCAACCAGGATATCTACGGCTTTTCCACCCAGTTCATATCCTTTGAAGTATAAGAACTTCATTCCAAATGCCATGATCAAGTTCCATGCTACGATATAGAAGATCGGTCCTACGACAGATCCACCTGTTGATAATCCCAGTGCGATACCAAGTAAGATAGGAATTAATGTACCTACAACTAAGGAATCACCAATACCTGCTAAAGGTCCCATAAGACCAGCACGGATACCATTGATCGCTTCTGCATCGATGTCTTCATTTCCATTTGCTTTTGCTTCCTCAAGACCAGCTGTGATACCTACGATGATAGATCCAACCTGTGGTTCTGTATTAAAGAAAGCTGTGTATGTATTCATTGCTTCTTTCTGTTCTTCTTTTGTGTCATATAATTCTTCAATCAATGGAAGCATTGCACACAGATAACCAAATGTCTGCATATGTTCCTGAGAGAAACATGTTAAGTTTCCATAAGCCCAGTTACGGAATGATTTATTTAACGCTTTTTTAGATAGTTTTTTCTCTGCCATATTAAATATCCTCCTCGTCATCATCATCAAAGGAACCGCCGGAAGCTAAAGCTGCTTCTTTTGCTCTGATTCCTACCATTTTAATGTTGTAGTAAAGAATTGCAAACATTGCTGCTACAACTGTTACTGATACAAGGTTTAATCCCATACTTGCTGCTAATGTAAATCCGAAGAAGAATGGTACAAAATCAACTGCTTTTGTTACTACCTGTTTTAATAAGATTGCGATACCTACGCAAGGAAGTAAGCTACCTACTGTAAACAGTGTTTTCATTGCAATTCCGTCCATTGGTAATGTTGTTTTGATTGTTTCTACTACAGGAACTCCTAATTTACACATTACAACTGCTGGTAAGAAGCTGCAGATGATATGAGAAATCCATGGAAGAACCATATCTACAACGTATAATCTCTTGAATTCACCTTTTTCAACGGCCTGCCATCCAATGTGCTGCCATACAAGGTTGATTGTTGCTGTTCCATAGAATAATACTGTACCGATTGTTCCTACCATTGCTCCAAATGATGTTGCCATGGAGATACCTTTTGCTGATGCAGGATCTAATCCGTATGAATTTAATGCTAACATTGCCAGTGGAATACCGATATAAGATACGGCACGAACGTCTGCTGACACTGTTCCTCCTGGTGTAACTAATGCGATATATACAACCTGCATTGCTGCACCGACTAAAACACCTGCCTGTACATCTCCAAGTACGATACCACAGACAAGACCTGCAACTAATGGTCTTCCTAATGTGTAGTTACCAATGGTTGTACCTCCCATACCAGGCATACTGGATAAGCAGGCAAAAATACCTAAAATGATTGCTTGTAACCAACTAATTGTCATAATAGTTTCTCCTCTCTGTTGGGTTCTTAGTTAAATCCAAACTGACCTCTGAATTTATCCCATGTTCCGATGGACGCTTCTTTGATCAGTGCGAATTCGATTTCATAACCAGCTTTGCTGATCGCTTCTAAAGCTTCTGCTTCTTCCTGTGTAATAGATTGGTTATTACCAAGTTTGACAGCTCCTGGTCTGTCATTACATGGTCCCACGATCACTTTCTTTACATCACTTGGAACAAATCCATCATCCACTAAGATCTTCTTCATCTGGATTGGATCTTTTGTGATCAGGAAGTAATTGTCTTTGCTGTCTAATACTTTCTGGTTTTTCTTCTTCCATGCTTCATAAGTCCAAACAAATGTTTTCTTTGTACTGGCACTCTTATATGCCATCTTAAGAGCATCTGTTGTTGCTGCTTTGTCGTTCACTGCGATCAGTCCATCGCATGGATACTCTAGTGACCAACGTGTTACTGTCTGACCATGGATCATACGGTCATCAATTCTTAAAAATGAAACTGACATATTTTTTTCCTCCTTAAAATTTAAATATCGTCTTCTTCATCATCGTTTGCTGGTGTCATAACAAATTCTTTAACTGCATCTTTTGCCTCATTGATCAAGCTGTCTTTTAGCATGTCTGTATCTACGCCGTCTTTCATTAACGTTGCTGTCAATGCCATTGCCAGGTTCATTCCACCAAAGATCACTGTCTGACCGATCAGTCCTTTATTTGATACCTGTTCAATTGCATTTGTAAGAGGTGATCCACCCACAATGTCACCAAGAAGAATGATCTCATCGTCTTCTGTGATCTTGCTGATCGCATTGCTGAATTTCTCTGCGAATTCATCAGCACTCATTCCGTCCTCTAATCCGACGCTGATCACGTCTTCTCTTTCTCCACCAGCTAACATCTTAAGTACACTGTGAAGTCCTGGTGCAAATGTTCCGTGGCTGACTAATACTACGTATTTCATCCTCTTCTCCTTTCTTTTTTCCTATCTCTTATTTACAAGTTTATTCTAGCAATTACGCAAAAAAAGAACATCTGCAAATTGTCATTACTTTCAATTTACAAATGTCCTTTTTTATGTGACAAATGTCATATTCGTGTTTTATTTGTTTTGATTTTCTTATTGTTACTGATTTAAAAACTTATCAATCTCTTGTTTTAGTTTCAAGATATTGGAATCAAATTCTTCTTCATCTGTAAGAATTCTTGTCATCTCACTGTCAATCTTTTGGTAGGCTTCATTGTATCTTCGGAATTTTGGAATCTGCAAGGCATTGTTCATGAGTTCATCTAACAATTTCATTTTATCTGTCATATTCTCACCCATGCTTTTTTCTAATACCTGCTGTGCTTGTTTTGAATTCGTCACAGCTTTTAATGGTGAGATTCCCTGACGATACTGAAAGATCTTTTGCTGTGTCTTTGTTTCATAACATAATTTCTTTAAAAACTGCCATGCCATATCTCCTTGCTTGGTCTGATTGCTGATTCCCATCAGCAGATTATCTACCTGTGTCTTATTCTCTCCATCTGGTCCGGAAGGGAGTCTGATACAATCCCATTTGAAATCAAAGTATTTATTGATCTTCCATGGATATGGTTTATACGTTCTAAATTCTGAAAATGTCATAGGACGAAATGCAATATTTCCAGAATCAAAATCATCAGATGTCAGATTTCGAAAAGATGATATTTTTTCAATCTTCTTTGTAAAGAGGATTGCATTTTCAATTGGTTCGGATGACAAGTTGCATTTTGTTCCACTTTGATTAAACAATGTTCCGCCATTGCTCAGAGTTGCATCATTCCATTTATAATTATATACACCAAATTGGTCTAAACGGCCATCTCCATCGGTATCTTTGGTTACTTTTTGACAGATCTTATAAAAATCATCCCAAGTCCAGTGATTCCCTGGCATTTTGATATGCTCTTTTTTTAGTAGTGTCTTATTGACTAGCATCAAAGTTGGTACACTTTCGTATGGAAGAGCATATTGCGTTCCCTTATAGGTTCCAGCATCATAACTTCCTTCATAATAGTTGCTTTTTTTGAACGCTTTATCAATCTTTGTATAGGAGTCTAAGTTCTTTAACATTCCTACGGATGAAAATGTGCTAAAATCTTCTGGCAAGACCATAAAAACATCTGGCAGATCTCCTTTTAGTGCCTTTTGTGACAGCCATTCTGAATAATCATCTTTCATCACACCACTTTCGTATTTGATCGTGACATTCGGATATTCTTTTTCAAATTCTTTGATTACTTGATCGATCATCTGATAGCAATTATCATCTGGAACATCCCACTTGTTTCCTGCAAACATTCCAAAGGTTAAAACAATTTTTTGTTGTTTGGGATAGATCACAAAACCAACAGATAATAAACTTATGACCAATCCAACAGCAATGATTCGTTTCCACCATTTTTCTAGTTTCTGTCTCATCTATCTTCTCCCGTATTTTGCGGAGCCAGACTGAACTTCCCAGATGGCAAGCTGTGTCCGGTCTCTTAAATCGAGTTTACTTAAGATCGTGCTTAGATAATTTCTTACTGTTCCTTCAGAAAGGCTTAATTCTGACGCTATCTCCTTATTGGACATTCCTCTTCCAACTAATTTAATGATATCCCATTCTGCATCTGTGATATCTTCCACGTTTTCTGCATGAATCGTTGTATCATAATTGCTCTGCGCCATTTCTGAAAAGAAATCCACCACTTTCGTTGCTACTTCTGGATTGATCATAGCACCACCGCTGTAAACTGTTTTGATCGCCTTTTCCAGTTCATCCATGGAAATACCTTTAAGAAGATAACCGCTTGCTCCATGTTTTAACGCATTGTATACAAATTCATCATCATCAAATGTTGTCAATATGATGATCTTGATCTCTGGATACTGGCTTTTAATGATCTGTGTACATTGTACTCCATCCATCTCCGGCATACGCACATCCATTAAGATAACATCTGGTTTATCTTTTCTTACTTCCTGAATGACTTCACGCCCGTCTTTGGCTGTTGCGATTACCTCAATACCTTCTTTCATCTCAAGAACAATCTGTAAACTCTGTCTGATCAATTCCTGATCGTCTGCAATCATCACTTTAATCATAGTTTTTCACCCCATCTGATCGGTATTCTGGCTGTGACTGTAAATCCGTCACTTCCATCGTATTCTACAGTTCCTTTTAACATTTTAATTCTCTCTTCAATATGGATCAGACCAAATCCCGTATGAATCTCTTGGCATCCAATTCCATTATCTTTGATAACAAGATTTAACCACTTATCCTCTTTCCATAATGTTACATTAATTTTCTTTGCTTTTCCATGCCGGATCGCATTCGTGATGCTTTCCTGTACCACACGGTAGATCATGTCTTCTTCATCTTGATTAAATTTGAGCACTTCCACCTGACAGTCATAGTTGATCTTCACATCGGAAACCTGCATGGTTTCTTCTATCATTTTCTCTAAAGCTTCCTGTAATCCGCTGTGTTCTAACGCATCTGGTCTTAATTTATTCACGGATCTTCGGATATCCTTGATTCCTTGTCTGGCAACCAGTGATATCTTATTGAGCTGTTCTTTCGTTGCATCTACTGAAAAATCAATCATTGCGATACAAGCGTCGATTCCCGCCGATAATCCTGTCATCGTATGCCCAAGTGTATCGTGAATCTCTCTTGCGATCCTATTTCTCTCTCTTGTCTCCGCCATCTTCTCTGTCATCTGTGCATAATCCTGCAACTGTTCATTCATTTCCTTAAGTCGTATATTGGCTGTCTGTAACTGGATATTTAATAAGGCGATTCTTGCATTTTCCTTCATCTGGTTTCTCATCAAAATGATCATATATGAAATAAATGCAATGACATTCACTGCGACCAGCACATTTCTTGTTCCCTGAATCATCATACTGACCTTCGATGGATACACATTCAAAAACTGCTGGAAAGATATCATATTTACAAACATCGAAATGATATCATAATCAGAAAACAGATAGATCATTCCCATGATGACAAGGAAAATCGTTCTTGTATGTTTGTCTTTGATATCTGTTACAATGTCTGCGATCACAAGAAGAATCACTCCATTATAATTTGCATATAAAAATTTAATGATGATCAGACACAATAAAATCTCTGCCGCATACAACACGATGGATATCTTTTGTTTATTCCTTTGCTTTTTCCTGACCTCTATAATATAAAGTAACAGGAAAAATGCAATGAACACAAGGATTGTTGATCCAATCGGTTCGGTTGGAAGGTATGTGATATTCTCCAGAAAATTTCTAGCGCCAAAATCATGATTGACCTTATTCAATGTCACAATAAATACTGTCGATAAAAATAATAAAATAACGAAGTTTACAACTCCCATCAGAATCTTTATGTAATATAAATTGTAATTTTTTCTGTCCATGTCATCCCCTCTTTACTGCCATCTGCTGATATCTGTCTGTTCTATATTCTTCTTGGTGATCATATAAACAGAAATTACTTTTTTCTTTGGTACTTTCTTTCCATCAAAAATCTGATATGCTGCATTGATCGCAGTATCTGCCATCTGTTTTGGTGACTGTGCCGCAGTCCCTGTCATCATACCTTCTTTGATCAGCTTCTTGCCTTCCGGTGCCCCGTCAATTCCATAAACAAGCACACCTTTTCTTGCATCCTTACTATCAAGCGCCGCTAACGCTCCCATTGCTGCCGGATCGTTCAATGCCATAACAACATCAATATTTGAATACTCTTCAATGATCTTATCTACTTTCGGAAGTGATCTCTCTATCTGTCCCTGTGTATCTGCAGATGCCAGAATCTTATAATTTTTATTTCCTTTGATCGTATCTAAGAAACCATTAATACGATCCACCGCTGATTTTGCCGCCTGATGTGTCAGCAAGACGATATTCGCATGTTTCTTCTGCTTCATCATTTCCTTTGCACATAAAACGCCTGCTTTATAATTATCTGACACGATCGTCATCGCCACAAGATCATCACGATAAACCTGAGAATCAATAACGATCACCGGAATCTTCGCCTTCTTTGCAGCTTTCAGCCCCGGCTCCACCTCTT
>OFPS01002095.1_pt1 | contig 12252 bp, 9 predicted proteins | sample 1542111 | NCBI WGS metagenome assembly OFPS01 (sample SAMN04209233, study PRJEB22552) | human gut metagenome | biome: gut; material: feces | host: Homo sapiens | place: USA: Oklahoma | reverse complement strand
AGAATCGATTAACCCTAATGTAGTAGATGCTATCGCTAGATTAGGAGGTTCTGTAAGTGAAGATTTAGCTGTGATCTCTGATTTGACAGTGCAAGCTTTTAAGCGATTAGTGACTATTGATAAGGGTGAAATGCGTTTATCTCGTAGGGCTTTACGAAAGGAACCATTAGCCATACAACGTCGTTTGTGGCAGCGTTTGGTAAGCTCTATTGACTCTGATATAACGCTTACTACAGCCCATCAAGAGCAATTACTAGATATTGTTAACACCGGAGAAGCGAAAACTTTCACTATAAAAAGTATAAAAGTAATCGCTCAATGTGATACAATAAAGGTATATTGCAAACATTAATATGAATCGTGGAGGTCATATAGATGCATCAAGACGCAAAAGAGATTTTATATACAGCAGAACAATTACAGGCTCGTGTAGCCGAGTTAGGTAAAGCAATTAGCGAAGACTATAAAAATGAATCTGTAGTGCTCGTAGGTGTGTTAAAGGGAGCCATCGTTTTCTTTACAGACTTAGCTCGCGCTATTGATGATAGCGTAGATGTAAGTTTTGATTTTATTTCTTGCTCTAGCTATGGTAGTGGTACAACTAGTACAGGTGTAGTACGAATTCTAAAAGATTTGGATCGCTCTGTAGAGGGGAAGCATGTGCTCGTTGTGGAAGACATCGTAGATACAGGCACAACATTGCATTACTTGCTAGAAAATTTACATGCTCGTGGTGCTAAAAGCGTACGCCTTGCAGCATTGTTGAATAAACCAGATCGCCGTAAGATGGACGTAGACGTTGACTATGTGGGCTTTATTATTCCTGATTATTTTGTTATCGGTTATGGTTTAGACTACGCGGAAAAATATCGTCACTTGCCTTATATCGGTATTTTAAAGGAAGAAATGTATCAAAATTAAAAATATGATATAATATATGAGTGCATCTCTTAATGAGATGTACTCAATTCGTTTATACAAGTAAATTATTATTGAAAGGGGTAATCTTTTGGGTCGATTTACAAAAAATATCGTCCTTTATTTACTTATCATTGCCGCTTTCGTTATCGCCATTGACGCTTTCTCTGGTCAAAGTGCGAATAAATCTGAACTAAGTTACACAGGATTTATTCAACAAGTACAACAGAAAAAGGTTGAGTCCGTAACGATTACCAATGATCATGGTATTAAAGGTAAACTAAAAAATGGAACAGAGTTCAATTCTTATGCGCCAAGTGATGAAACATTAATTAAAACATTACAAGATAATGGCGTAGAAATTACAGCAGCTCCACCTGAGCAACCAGCTTGGTGGATGAGCCTGTTAGGTTCTGCTATTCCTATCATCATCTTGGTGGTGTTGTTCTTCTTTATTATGCAACAAACTCAAGGTGGCGGAGGCCGAGTGATGAACTTTGGTAAAAGCCGTGCTAAATTGATGGGTGAAGGTAACGTAAAGGTTAGCTTTAAAGATGTAGCAGGTGCTGAAGAAGCAAAACAAGAATTAGAAGAAGTAGTAGAATTCTTGAAGGATCCAGGTAAATTTACAACAATCGGTGCTAAAATTCCGAAAGGCGTATTATTAGCAGGACCTCCAGGTACAGGTAAAACTTTGCTTGCTAAAGCCGTTGCTGGTGAAGCAGGGGTACCATTCTTTACGATTTCTGGTTCTGACTTTGTAGAAATGTTCGTAGGTGTTGGTGCTTCTCGTGTGCGTGATCTTTTCACACAAGCGAAAAAGAATGCGCCATGTATCATCTTTATAGACGAAATTGATGCGGTTGGTCGCCAACGTGGTGCTGGCCTTGGTGGTGGTCACGATGAACGTGAACAAACATTAAACCAATTGCTCGTTGAAATGGATGGTTTCGGTGCCAACGAAGGTATTATTACTATTGCTGCCACAAACCGCCCAGATATTCTTGACCCAGCGCTGTTGCGTCCAGGTCGTTTTGACCGTCAAGTTATCGTAGGTCGTCCAGACTTACGCGGTCGTGAAGCAATCTTAAAAGTACATGCTCGTAACAAGCCATTAGCTGACGATGTAGACTTGAAAACAATTGCTAAGAAAACTCCAGGTTTTACTGGTGCTGACTTGAACAACTTGTTAAACGAGGCGGCTTTATTGGCAGCTCGCCTTAACAAAAAAGTTATCACTATGGCTGAAGTGGAAGAAGCAAGTGAAAAGGTTAGCATGGGTCCTGAACGCCGCAGTCATATTGTGAGCGAGAAAGACCGCAAGTTAACAGCGTACCATGAATCTGGTCATGCCATCGTGGCACATTTGTTGCCTCATGCAGATCCTGTTCATAAGGTAACAATCATTCCTCGTGGCGCAGCAGGTGGTTACACTATGATGCTTCCTACAGAGGAACAAAACTACAAAACAAAATCTCAATTATTAGCAGATATTCGCGTAGCCCTTGGTGGTCGAATTGCAGAGGCTTTGATTTTAGATGAAATCAGCACAGGTGCTTCTGGGGACCTTCAAAGTGTAACGAATACAGCACGCGCTATGGTAACGCGTTGGGGCATGAGCGATGAGCTTGGTCCTATCGTATTTGGTGAACAACAAGAACAAGTATTCTTGGGTAAAAACCTTGGACACGAACGCAACTACAGTGAAGAAATTGCTGCAAAAATCGATGCTGAAATTCATCGTATTGTTGAAGAAGCTTATAAAGATGTAACAAAACTTCTTAGCGATAACGAGAAATTCTTACATGATATGGCAAATGCTCTATTAGAGGAAGAAACCATCGATGCAAAAGCGGTAGATAATCTTTACAAATATGGTACAACAAAAGCGCCAGAAACTGAGGAGCCTAAAGAAGCTCTAGAAGCGGCAGGTATTGTAGTACCAGAGGTGGTTGAAGCTAAAGAAAACACTGCTACAGTGGATGCTCCTAGTGAAACACCTTCTAATGAAATCAAATAATGAGATATCTAAATAAAAGAGCTGGCCTCGTTGAGGGCCAGCTCTTTTTATATATGCTCTTTTGATTATAATTACCTATTACTAGCTATAGTACTTAGTATTTTATCTATATTGTGAAGCTCGTAATGTAGTTGGTGAGGATTAGCTATTGGCCATCATTAATATGACGTGTTGCCAAGTACTGTTGAATTCTACGCTCTTTTCGGGCTTTCAAATATTTTTGAGCCAGTACATTTGGAATTGCTACACCAACCGCAATACTTACAATAGTGAGGATGCCTGTTACACCGTTTTGAACCATATGAAGTAAACCAGACTCTGATAGTGCGTTGATATGAAGTATATCAAAGAGGAATCTGTAATATAAAATACCAGGCATTAAGGCTATGGCAGATGGGACGATGATAATTGTGCTAGATGTTCTCAGCCAAGTAGAAACTTTTACATAGATAACGCTCATTACAGCAGCGCCTACAAAGGTAGCACCTGGAATGGAGAAGCCAAATTCAACAGCTAATAAATTGCGGGTAAATACGCATAATACACCGCCAATGCCAATGGATACTAGTAATCGGACAGGAGCGTTAAAGAGTACCGCAAAGGAAGCAGCAGCTGTAAAAGACCCTATAATTTGCTCAATGGATAATACATGAGGCTTAATATCTACAAAGCTAAAGGCCGGCATAGGGCTAAAGTATAGAGCCATTGCCATGCCTAAGGTCATGCTACCAACGATAAGGATCGTTCTAATAGCTCTTGTAATTCCCGATAAAATATGGTTGTTGATGGTATCGATAACGGAGTTTATAAGCGGTACACCAGGTATCATAAATAAGGTACAACAAACAAGAACGTAAACTAACGAATCTTGTTCAATATGTGAATAGAAACCATAGGCAGAAACCATGGCGGCAAAGCCGCCAATTGCAATGCCTACATATTCATTGCAACCAAAGCGTACCGATAAGGTACGACCAAAATAACCGATTAGAGAACAAATAACAGTTACAATAAAAGCTATCATATCGCCACTATACAAAAAGGCAAGGCCTGCTGATCCGAGGGCACAAGCAATACCCTTTATCCAATCAGGATATACGGGAATAGTGGAATCTAATTTTGAAATTAACTGTTCATAAGTTGTAAGTGAATAATGTCGTTTAAAGGCTCGCCAAGTTAGTTTAGATACGGCATTGATCATGGCCATATTGGGTACATGGACAGGTGTTTTTCTAAATACGGTAATAGATCGTTCTTTATGCAGTAAATTGACCATAATCGTAGTATAGGAAATATGTATATTTAAATAATCATGAGGTATCCCCATAAATGTGGCGGCTTTAAGCATTTCTTCAATAATTCGATTTGTATCGGCACCACATTCCATGAGTAGTTTGCCTATGTTTAATAGGACGTCGAGCTTTCTATGAATATGAATAAACGGGTTCTCAAGAACTTCATTTTTTTCTTCTAATGTAAATTGTTTCATATATCTCCCCAGATATTGATAGACCATACTATTGTTATCTTTTGCATACGGTATAACTTAATACTACATGTATTATACCATTAATTCTTTTAAATAACCCTTGCATTTTACAGGGTACACTTGTACAATCGAATTGTAAACCTAGGTTGACAAAGAAAGGGGCTCTAAACTATGCGTGATGAAGTATTAGAATTCTTGAGACAAAACCAAGGTGGTTTCGTATCGGGACAAGATATGTCGGAAGCGTGTCATGTTTCGCGTACAGCTATTTGGAAGCATATCAAGGCATTACGTCAAAAAGGCTACAAAATAGAATCTTATACCAAGAGGGGGTATCGATTATTGGAGGAACCTGATTTGTTGAGTCCATTAGCAATGAAGCAAATCTTAAAAACAGATGTATTTGGAAAACGGTATGTCTATATGGACACTACCGAATCTACTAACCTAGAAGCTCGTCGCTTAGCACAACAAGGTGCAGAAGAAGGTACTGTTGTTGTAACAGAGGAACAGGCTGCTGGCCGAGGTCGTTTATCGCGGGGCTGGTATTCTCCATTTGGGAAAGGTCTATGGTTTAGTCTCATTTTGCGCCCTGACTTTGCACCTGTAGAAGCACCGAAATGTACATTGATGGCAGCCGTAGCCTTAACAAAAGCGTTCCATAAAATGGGACTCACCGATGCAGGCATTAAATGGCCCAATGATATTCTTGTGAATGGTCGTAAATTAGTTGGCATCTTGACTGAAATGTCTGGCTCTATGGAGGAAATTTCCTATATTGTTATGGGCATAGGTGTCAATGTAAAGACTAAACAAGAAGAGCTCCCGGAAGAATTGAAGTTGATCGCTACATCCTTAACTATGGAAGGCATTGATATTGAACGGACGGAAGCTTTTAAAATTATATTAGAGTCCTTAGAACATCAATATTATGAAGTCCTCGATAGTGGTTTTGAGGAAACTCTCAATGAATGGCGTCAATTATCGGTAACGCTTGGTGAGGAAATTGAAGTAAGAGCACCAGGAAATACCTATGAAGGGGTAGCTACAGATATTGATGAAGATGGTAACTTATTAGTAAGAATCCCTGATGGGACAGTTAAACGTATTGTGGCAGGGGACGTATCAATTCGTCCGCGCAAATAGGAGGTATTCATGTTATTAGTAATTGATGTGGGGAACACCAATATTGTTCTCGGTGTATACGACAAGACGGAGCTTGTAGGTCACTGGCGTATTTCCACGGATCGTGTGCGGACCACCGATGAATATGGCATGTTGATGATGAACCTATTCTTCCATGACCGTAAGGTTGATGTGAAGGATATTAAAGATATCATCATTTCCTCAGTTGTGCCACCATTGATGCCTACATTAGAGCGCGTTTGTTTACGTTATTTCAATGTAAATCCTCTTATTGTTGGGCCTGGCACTAAGACTGGTATCGCCATTAAGTATGATAATCCTCGTGAAGTAGGTGCTGACCGTATCGTAAATGCTGTAGCAGCACATGAGCGTTATAAAGGTGATTTAATCATTATCGACTTTGGTACGGCTACTACCTATTGTGCTGTTAAAGGTAATGGCGATTATATGGGTGGTGTTATCTCACCAGGTGTTACCATTTCTGCAGAGGCTCTATTCCAACGGGCTGCTAAATTACCACGTATTGATGTAAGAGATCCAGGTCAAGTCATTTGCCGGAATACCGTATCCTCTATGCAGGCTGGTATGTTCTATGGTTATGTAGGTCAAGTGGAAGGCCTTGTATCTCGTATGAAAGCTGAAATGGGTGATAATGTAACTGTCGTAGCTACAGGCGGTTTAGCACAACTCATTAGCAGTGCTACGGACTGCATTGACCATGTAGAACCTATGCTTACATTAGAAGGTTTACGCCTTATTTACGAAAGAAATAAATAATGCTACTATAATATAGTTACGAATATGTAACAAAGTAGTGTACATTCGGGTACAGCTTATGCTGTACCCTTTTTATTAGGGGATATATATGAATAATAAACAATGGCAAATTGGAGCTGTCAAAATTGACGGACAAGCCATATTAGCGCCAATGGCAGGGGTCAGCGATATTGCTTATCGCTTACTTGCTAAAGAGCATGGGGCCGCCTTGGTTTGCACCGAAATGGTCAGCGCCATGGGCATTAAATATAAAAATGAACGCACCCATGAATTGTTGCGTATTGAAGAGGTAGAACGGCCTGTATCTATGCAAATCTTCGGATCTAATCCAGAGGCTATTGCCATTGGTGCAAAGGTTGTAGCTGAAGCAGGTGCCGATATTGTAGACATCAATATGGGCTGTCCTGTTAAAAAAGTTGTTTCCTCCGGTGATGGCTCTGCACTTATGAAGAATCCTGACTTAGCCGCGCGCGTAGCAGAGGCTGCGGTTAAGGCCGTTGATGTGCCTGTAACCGTAAAAATGCGCATCGGTTGGGATAGTGATTCCATCAATGTTGTGGACTTTGCTAAACGCATCGAATCTACAGGTGTGGCGGCTATTGCAGTACATGGCCGTACTAAGGAGCAAATGTACAGTGGACATGCTGATTGGTCTTATATTAAGGCTGTAAAAGAGGCCGTGGCTGTAACCGTTATGGGCAATGGGGATATAGTGGAACCAGAGGATGCAAAGTGCATGCTCGATGAAACAGGATGTGATGCGGTGATGGTAGGCCGTGGTGCACAGGGAAATCCATGGATCTTTAATCGTATTCATCACTATTTAGCGACTGGTGAAATATTACCGGCGCCGAGCGATATTGAACGTCTCGACATGTTGTTAAAGCATTTTGATCTCTTATGTCAATATAAGGGTGAAAGTATGGCCGTTAAGGAAATACGAACTCATGCAGGGTGGTATATGAAGGGCCTCCCTGAATCTGCATATTGGCGCAATCGTGTGAATACAATTCACACTGTAACAAGCTTTCACAATGAGCTAGAATCATACCGTAAAATATTGTCTGAAATGTAGTCAGATTGACAAATGTACAGTATTTTTATATAATGGTTGAGATAATTTAGAAATAAAAGATAAGGTGTCATCTTACTATGGCACTTTTTTCTTATTTAATTTATATGTAGAAAGAGTGGGGTATCCATGGCAGACGTAAAAGAAACATTACTTACCGCCGAAGGTTTAAAGAAATTAGAAGAAGAATTAATGTATTATAAATCTGTACGTCGTATTGAAGTGTCTGAACGTATTAAGACTGCTATTGAATATGGCGATATCAGTGAAAACTCTGAATATGATGATGCAAAAAATGAACAAGCTTTCATCGAAGGTCATATTGTAGAGCTTGAAAATAAAATTAACACTGCGAAAATCATCGACGAATCCGTAAAAGGTGATGTTGTATCCGTAGGTAGCAAAGTAACGGTACTAGATACAATGTACAATGATGAATTAGAATATGTTATCGTTGGTTCCTCTGAAGCGGATCCATTCAACAATCGTATCTCTAACGAATCTCCTGTAGGTAAAGCTATTTTGGGCAAACGTAAAGGTGATGAAGTAGAAGTTTCCACACCAGATGGTCCTGTTACATTCAAAGTGTTAGCTATCCAATAATTTACATTTACTGACGAAGAGGCGATAACATGAGTGAAGAAATTAAAAATGTACAAGAAGAGCTGAATGAGCAAATGCAAATTCGCCGCGACAAATTGGCTGAATACGAAGCGGATGGCATCTATCCATTTGGTCAACGTTTTATTGTAAAAGATAATGCAAAAGAAATTAAAGATGACTTCTTCTTGAAATATGATGGTCAACCTGTAGTTATTGCAGGGCGCTTGATGACAATCCGTTCCCATGGTAAAACAGCATTTGCCAATGTTCGTGATAAATCTGGGGATATTCAAGTATATTTCCGTAAAGATGTATTGGGCGAAGATGCTTATAAATACGTAAAAATGCTTGATATCGGTGATATCATCGGTGTAGAAGGTCATGTATTTAAAACTCATACAGGTGAAGTTACAATTAAAGTTAACAAATTAACTTTGTTATCTAAATCTTTACGTCCATTGCCAGAAAAATGGCATGGTTTAAAGGATACAGAACTTCGTTACCGTCAACGTTATGTTGATTTGATTGTAAATCCTGAAGTGCGTGATACATTTGTAAAACGTTCCCAAATCGTTGCTAAAATTCGCGAATACATGATGCGTGATGGTTTCATGGAAGTAGAAACACCAATGATGCATGCTATCCCTGGTGGTGCTGCAGCTCGTCCATTCATCACTCACCACAATGCGCTTGATATCGATATTTACATGCGTATTGCACCAGAATTGTACCTCAAACGCTTGATCGTTGGTGGTATGGACCGCGTATTCGAAATGAACCGTTGCTTCCGTAACGAAGGTATCGACAACCGTCATAATCCAGAATTCACTACTATCGAATCTTACCAAGCTTATGGCGATGTTGAGGATGCTATTCGCTTAACAGAAAATCTTGTGTCCTACTGTGCACAAGAGGTTCTAGGTACACAAGAAATCACATACCAAGGTACAGAAATCAATTTGACTCCACCTTGGAATCGTATCACAATGGCTGAAGGTGTAAAAAAATACACTGGTGAAGACTTTGATACAGTTACTACTGTAGAAGAAGCTCGTGCTATTGCAGATCGTTTAAATGTAGAATATACAGAAAATGATGGTATTGGTAAAATCTTAAATCTTTGCTTCGAAGATTATGTAGAAGAAAACTTGATTCAACCAACTATCGTATATGGTCATCCAAAAGAAATTTCTCCACTTGCGAAAGCAAGTCGTGAAAATCCATTGGCTACAGAACGTTTTGAAGCGTTCATTTATGGCCGTGAATTAGCAAATGGCTTCTCCGAGTTAAATGACCCAATCGACCAAAAACAACGTTTCTTGGATCAATTGAAAGAACGCGAAGCTGGCGATGATGAAGCTCACCGTATGGATGAAGACTTCGTTACAGCTCTTGAGTATGGTTTACCTCCAACAGCAGGTTTAGGTGTTGGTATTGACCGTCTCGTTATGTTCTTAACAGACTCTGCATCCATCCGTGATGTATTGTTGTTCCCATTGATGAAACCAGAAGCTCCTAAGCATATTGAAGCTGAAGAAGAAGCAGCTGAATAATCTAAAACCAAAAGGCTCTCTATTCTTTGAGTAGAGAGCCTTTTTATTCGTTATATGATACGAATATTATGTTTTATGATTATTGTATTCTATGAATATTATATTTATTCTATATATGGTGTTGTAGTATATGTTGACTATGATATTTAGTTACGAAGGGAGAAGACTGTGAAACATTTAAAGGTTGCTTTATCTGATTCTGTGCAATCCAAAATTAAATCCATAGCAGGACGTACATGTGTTGGCGTTTTTGAAACAGATTTTACAGATGTAGGTGCCGTTGTTATCGACGATGGTGAGCTAGATCTTGTGAATAATAATCAAATTAGCTCCTTTGGTATACCTGTTATTGTCTTAAGACTTGATGCATCTAAAGATATATCTCTTTATGGAAATCGTATCACGTCCATTATAGAGCTCTCATCTATGAGTATCGACGACTGTACATCAGAGATAGAGAACGTTGTAGCAAACTATGAAGCATCTATTTTACCACCATTTTTCAGGGCTTTATCTGATTATGTAGGGGATGAAAATTTACAGTTTGACTGTCCAGGTCATCAAGGGGGCCAATTCTTCTATAAACATCCTACGGGTCGTGCCTTTTACAATTTCTTTGGAGAGAATATATTTAGAGCTGATCTTTGCAATGCAGATGTAAAATTAGGGGATCTCTTAATTCATGAAGGCTATGCGTATGATGCTCAAGCACATGCAGCTAAGGTCTACAATGCGGATAAAACCTATTTTGTATTGAATGGTACATCTTCTGCGAATAAGGTAGTGCTGAATGCTCTTTTAACACCAGGGGATATTATTTTATATGATCGTAATAATCATAAATCCATCTGTCATGGTGGCCTCGTTATGTCTGGTGCTACGCCTATATATCTTGAAACAGCACGTAATCCCTTTGGCTCCATTGGCGGTATTTTAGATCATTGCTTTGATGAAAGTTATATACGTCAATTAGTGGCTGAAAAATCACCTGAAAAAGCAAATGCAAAACGGCCCATTCGATTAGCAGTTATTCAACTAGGAACCTATGATGGTACGATTTATAATGCGCGGCAAGTAGTAGATAAAATAGGTCATCTTTGCGACTATATTTTCTTTGATTCTGCTTGGGTTGGGTATGAACAGTTTATTCCTATGATGAAAGACTGTAGTCCATTGTTGTTAGAATTGGGCCCAAATGACCCTGGCATTTTAGTTACTCAATCAGTACATAAGCAACAAGCTGGCTTTTCACAAACATCCCAAATTCATAAAAAAGACAGTCATATAAAGGGACAAGAACGCTATGTGGATCATAAACGTTTTAATAACTCTTTTATGATGCATGCATCTACATCTCCATTTTATCCATTATTTGCATCGCTTGATGTAAATGCGAAAATTCATGAAGGCCAGTTGGGACAAACATTATGGCGTGAATGTGTTGAGGTAGCTATTGATGCGCGTAAAGCCGTATTGAAACAATGTAAATATTTACGCCCCTTAGTACCTCCAATTGTTCATGGTAAACCATGGGAAGAGGGAAATACCCATGAGATGGCTTGTGATGTAAAATATTTTGCTTTTGAGCCAGAAGCCAAGTGGCATTCTTTTAACGGCTATGGTGAAGGACAGTATTTCATTGATCCATGTAAATTTCAACTGATTACACCAGGAATCAATGTGGAAACTGGAGAATATGAAGAGTTTGGCATCCCTGCGAATATTCTCGCTAATTATTTAAGAGAAAATCGAATTATTCCTGAAAAATGTGATTTAAATACAATCTTATTCCTCATGACACCAGCAGAATCTAAGCATAAGATGGATGCGCTAGTGGCGGAGCTCGTTCGGTTTGAAGAACTCATAGATCGCGATGTACCGATGGAAGAGGTGTTGCCATCGATTTACTATAGTCATATAGACAAATATAAAGGCTACCACATTCGTCAGTTATGCCAAGAAATGCATGACTTTTATAAGTCTAGAAATGTAAGCCTTCTGCAACAGCGATTATTCTTGGGTGAATACTTCCCTGACTATGTAATGAATCCACAAGAAGCAAATTTTGAGTTCCAACGAAATAAAGGAGAATTAGTACCGCTAAGCGAAGCGGAAGGACGTATTGCCCTTGAAGGGGCTCTTCCGTATCCGCCAGGTGTAATATGTGTGCAGCCAGGGGAGCGTTGGTCCAAGACTGCGTGTGACTATTTCTTAGCCTTAGAAGAAGGTATTAATCAACTGCCTGGTTTTGCGCCGGAAATACAAGGTGTATACATTACTGAACAATCAAATGAATATAAACAAGCCTATGGTTATGTATTGAAAAAAGAATATAAAATGTAAATTCATACGATTTGATACAAGGACTATAGGAATTTACTAGAATTTCTTATACATTGATTAAACTGACAACGGGCCGTCGTCATGAAATTCATCCTATTATGTACATCATGACTGTGGCGTTCATCATTCACTTTGCTATTTAAATAGCATATACTATGAATCATATAGCATAGTCTATTAAAGAAAAAACTAGCGTGTTATATGAGCTTAGCACTTTGGGGATCTAATTACGCGAGGAGGTTATATGCATTCAACAATTATTCTAAAAGGAAATATTTTATATACACCAGGTCCTTCAGAATTTGTAGCTATTCAACACGGCTATGTTATT
>OFPS01002086.1_pt1 | contig 12315 bp, 7 predicted proteins | sample 1542111 | NCBI WGS metagenome assembly OFPS01 (sample SAMN04209233, study PRJEB22552) | human gut metagenome | biome: gut; material: feces | host: Homo sapiens | place: USA: Oklahoma | reverse complement strand
TTGTCAGATGAGAATTGTTGATCAGTATCGTTGCATGATGAAATGGCATATCCTCCAGCAAATAATAGAAGACCATGGAAAGATCCATGTAAGACAAAGAAGGAACCTGTTTTAAAAGCTCCTCATTTTTCTCCCGGTTGACCAGCTTATATACGATATGCTTTTTTGCATTTTCAAATGAAAGGAAAAACGAAATATCCATGCTTTTGTATGTCTTGCAGCGCTCCAGCTCTTCTATCACTTCCTCCGCCAGAGCACGCAGTGTTTCTCCTTGCAGAAATCTGTCATAATATTCCCGCATATAAACAGTCGGAGAGATATTCACCCCTTTTTCGATCAATGTGATTCCTTCCTCCTGTATTCCATTATTTTTCCATATAGTATGAGACTGTACATTTTTCATTTCTGTACTTACTTTACTTTTGATAAGGGTAACCATTTGATTTGTAAATTCTGTGATTTGCATATTTTCCTCCTGAGATTTGAATGGTAGATGCTATGAACAGCATCTGATGATTACTTTGTTTCTATTACAGAGACGAGATACGCTCTGCGAATCTCGCTCTGATTAGCGGTCGTCAAATGCACCGCATAAATGCGTGCATTTTCCTCGTCGCCATAACAAAAAAAAGGCAACGGATCGATCAAATCCATTGCCTTTAAAGCTTGTCTAGTCTTTATAAACAGAATGATTATACACGGGAGAGGTATTCGCCTGTACGTGTATCAATCTTGATAACATCATGCTGATTTACGAATAACGGTACAGATACAGTAGCTCCTGTCTCAACTGTTGCAGGCTTTGTAGCACCTGTAGCAGTATCACCCTTGAAGCCCGGCTCTGTCTCAGTGATCTCAAGCTCAACAAATAAAGGTGGCTCTACTGCAAAGATATTACCATTGTGGGATAACATCTTAACCATTTCATTTTCTTTTACAAACTTCATTGCATCGCCGACTGCATCTTTATTTAATGCGATCTGCTCATAATTTTCTGTATCCATGAAGTTGTATAAATCACCATCTGCGTATAAATACTGCATTTCTTTTCTGTCAATACGTGCCTGAGGGCATTTTTCAGTAGGTCTGAATGTCTTTTCTACGACGCCGCCACTCTTAATGTTTTTCAGCTTTGTACGTACGAAAGCAGCTCCTTTACCCGGTTTAACATGCTGGAATTCAATAATCTGATAGATATTGCCTTCCAGTTCAATGGTAACACCATTTCTGAAATCACCTGCAGAAATCATAATCTATTCCTCCTAAAATTTTCACGTCATAATTCTATACTAGTTTATACTAAAATCTCATATTTTTCAACTACTTTTTTCAACAAATCTAACAAACCAACAAACTCCACAAGCAGATCAGGAATCAATGAATGAAAGAATTCCAAATTATTTTATTTCTGACGGATCTGTGCTAAAATAGGTTTGCTTCAAAAAACAGCTATTTTCAGGCACAGAGGTATCACATATGTCTCTTATACATAAATCGCAACATATAGAGCCCGCATCTTCCGCTGCTCTTTCCGCTGCCAAAACAGAAATGCTCACGCTGATCTGTCATATCAGTCACACACAGCTTCTACAGCTTTGCCGGACAAACAGACTGGATGCAAAGCAGCTGCAGCTTTGTCAGCAGCTTGCCAGACAGCTGTCCTCCTGCCCGGTCCATGTCTATTACAGACCGCTTTGCAGCACACAGATGCTGACTGCCATGACACTTGGCACGCAGACCGATACCTGGCTTGGCGAAACTGGAAAAAAGGATCTGCTGACCGCTTATCTTGCTGACCAGCTCTGCTGGCTGCTTCTGGAAAACGGCTATCAGAGATGGAGCGAAGCACTTAAGCAGCTGACCGGTCAGGTCATGACCGGTATGCATTTTATCGGAAACGACGATCCTGCAGAGCTTGCCTCTTATCTAAAGCAGCTCACGCAGTCTGAAATCCGGATATTGCCCGGTGGCTGTATGCAGCCCCTGAAAACGGTTTTGTTTCTCGCTGATCTGGCACCGGATAACGCAGCCAATAAAAAATCTGCACCGGCGAGCGCCTGCGCAGACTGCCCGCATCCTTGCGCTTACCGAAAAGGCATCTTATAATACTTCCCGGATCGGCCGGATCAGGATACGCAGGATACTGTAAATAACCTTTTGCATGCCTGACATTTCCTTCTTCTCATAAAGACTTCCGGTTCGTGACGGTTTACCGGCTTTTTCATAGGTGCTTTTCTCCTGATAGGCAGCTGCCTGATCTCTGAGCTGTTTATTCAGTTCTTTGCTTTTCACAAGCAGCATCAACTCCGTATCCAGATACGTGCTGCGCAGATCCAGATTATACGAACCGACAATACTTGTCTCATCATCAATCAGCACTGTTTTTGTATGCAGCGACTGCCCGGCCATACAGGCATATACGCCTGCTCCCGTCTTAAGAATGCTCTTTCTCTCATTCAGATAATCCGTACAGCCCCATGGATTCGCCCCGCTTTCCACAGCATTTGTTATGATTTCGATCTGTTTTCCTGCCCTGCAAAGCTCTGACAGATCCTGATACATGCCTTTATCACAGATGATATAAGGCGTCTGGATCAGAATAGTTTCTCCCTGTTCCATTTCCTGACAGATCCGCTGATAGACTACCGGTACTTTTTCATCTGCATACAATGGATTGTGCAGGAACTGAATGGAATCTACCCGGATCAGATCCTGCGTTAAAAGCGTTTCGTTTTCTGAAAAAGCTTCCGGATATGCAGTCTGCAGTTCCTTATAATGCTCCCGCAGCAGCGCAAGCCCTTCTTTTGTCTTTTCCGTTTCCTTTTTGCGGAATATTTTCTGATCGGGCTGTACCCAGATTTTCTCAAAATATGCCTTGATGTCCTGCAAGGAATTCCGTTCCTTTTTCTGCATAACATCTGACGCATTTTTTTCTGTCTTCTCCAGCACATACAGATCCCTGTCTATATTATACGTATCCCTGTATGCTCCCAAAAACAGATTATTGCTGTTTCTGCCGCCTAAAATATATGCCGTATCATCCGCGATCAGATACTTATCATGCATTCTGTAATTAAGCTTCCACAGCTTTGTCAGCCGGATCGGATTATAAAATCTGATCTCAATATCGGGGTGCGTGGAAAAAGCGCCGAACAGATCACTTTTTTCAAGCTTCAGCCATGCATTGATGCCATCCACCATCAGCCGGATGCGCACGCCCCGATCCGCAGCCTGCAGCATGGCAGCCATCAGATCCTGACCGCTTTCTCCGTCACTCATATCAAATGTGGTCATGATAAGTTCCCGTTGCGCACTTTCGATCAGAGCCAGTCTGTAAACAAGTGCCTGCGTATTGTCATCCAGACAGCGTACTGATGCGCTCCTGTCTACAGTCTCTTTTGCATCCTGTTCCGCATACTTTTCCTTCTGTTTTAACGCATGTCTTTTAGTTAGCAGTGGGTAACATATTAAACTGCCGATCACATACAATAATATAAAAATAAACAGAAAGATGGGGAGTTTCTTCCCCATCTTCCCAACGCATTTCTGCCACATCTTCCAATTCATCATTCTTACATTCTTTCCGGTGCATCAAAGCCCAAAAGATCAATACAAGTTTCCAGAATTTCCTTTGTCAGCTTCAGAAGTGCAATATAACCAGCTTTCTTATCCGCATCCTCTTCTGTCAGGATCTTTGTCTCATGATAGAAATGATTGAATGCATTTGCCATTTCATAAATATAGGCACAGATTTTATGCGGTGCCAGTTCTTCATAAGCATTTCTGACCATGGCAGGGAATCTGCCGATCACCATCATCAGATCCTTTTCATCCTTGTTGACAGGCACCTTGATGCTTGTTTCTTCCAGACTTCCGCCTGCCTGTTCATACTTATTTAAGATAGATTTGATACGCACGATCGTATACAGGATATAGGGACCTGTATCACCTTCAAAGGAAGTAAATCTGTCGATATCAAAAATATAATCCTTGCTTGCCTGATTGGAAAGATCACCGTATTTGATCGCTGCAAGTGCAACCGTCTTTGCGGTCTGTCTTGCTTCCTGCTCTTCCACTTCATGATTTTCCGTGATCTTTTCAAACATCTTCTCGTTGATCTGGCTGATCAGGTTTTCCAGACGCATCACACCGCCTTCACGTGTTTTAAATGCATGACCATCTTTTCCGTTTACGGTACCAAATCCCAAGAATACAAGATCCAGATCATCACGGACGATCTTTGTCTTTCTTGCACAGCGGAATACCTGTTCAAAGTAAAGCGCCTGTCTTTTATCCACAACATAGATAACCTGATCCGGATCGATTTCCTTACGGCGCATCATCAGTGTTGCAAGATCTGTTGTATTGTAAAGAGAAGCACCGTCTGATTTTAAGATCATGCAAGGTGGGATTTCTTTCGTATCCGTCTCCTCTTTGACATCTACCACAAGTGCACCGTCAGACTCATGTGCATAGCCTTCCTTTTTCATATAATCAACCATGCCCGGGATGATATCATGCACGGTAGATTCGCCGTTCCAGAGATCAAACTGTACATTTAAGTTGTTGTAGTTCTTTTTCAGATCACTGACAGATACGGAAATGATATGATCCCAGAGAGCACGATACCCACGTACGCCGTTTTGCAGCTTTTTCGTTGCTTCCATTGCTTTTTCTTTATAGGCAGGATCTTCCTTGGATCTGCCGCTGGCTGTCGGATAGATTTCTTCCAGTTCAGAGATCGTAAACGGCGCTTCCTTCGGATATTCACCTGTGTAAGCATCATCAAAGTAAACCAGTTCCGGCTTTCTTTCCTGCAGCTCTGTGATGATCAGACCCATCTGCAGTCCCCAGTCACCCATATGAATATCACCGGTCACATTGTGTCCCATATAACGCGCAATACGTTTTACGCTTTCACCGATCACGGCAGAACGCAGATGTCCGACATGGAGCGGTTTTGCCACATTCGGTCCGCCGTAATCGATCACGATCTTTTTGATCTTTTCCGGTTTTTCCAGACCAAACTTGTCTGCTTCTTCCATCTGCTGCAGATAAGAAGCAAGGAACTCCGTTGCGATATCACAGTTCAAAAAGCCCGGCATAACAGCCTCAACCTTGGAAAATACCTTGCTGTCAGCAAGGGCATCCGCTACCGCATTTGCGATCATGATCGGTGCTTTCTTAAACTGCTTTGCCAGTGCCATGGCTCCGTTACACTGCAGTTCACACAGATCCGGCCGGTTGGAAACATTTACCTTTCCATATTCTGCCGGATAACCGGCTTTTTCAAATGCCTGTTTCATTTCTTCCGAAACAATCTCTAAAAATTCTTTCATTTCTATTCCTCCAGTTGTTCCTTTTCTTTTTTCTGCTTTTCTCTTTCCCGCTGTAATTTAGAATATACACAGCCACAATAGTCCTGCCTGTACAGGTTATATTCCTTCGACAATCTGATGGATGTCAGATAGCCGTTTTTCTTCTTAAAATCCGAGAAAAGATACGGAACCTCATATTCCTGCTGCAACTGTAGTCCGATCTCATTTAATTTATCTGCCCGTTTCAGCGGTGAAATGGAAAGCGTTGTTGTAAAAAAATCAAACTGCTTTTCTCTTGCCAGCTTTGCCGTTTCCAAAAGGCGAAGCCTGTAACAGCGGAAGCACCGCTCGCCGCCTTCCGCATAGTCCTCATAGCCACGGACAGTCTCATAAAACCGCTGCGGTTCATAGTTCCCTTCGATCACATTGATCGGATAAATGGTATCCGGCTGTTCATTCAACAATGCTATCAGTCTCTTCTGCTCCTCAACACGTTTGCGGTATTCATCCTGCTCCGATATATTTGGATTATAATAAAAAACAGTGATCGCAAAATATTTTGACAGATAAGTCAGCACATAGCTGCTGCACGGTGCGCAGCAGCTATGTAACAGAAGCCGTTTTCCTTTAATTGATTCCTCTAAGAGCAATTCATCCAAAAGCTTTTGATAATTAATCTTTCCCTGCATCCTTACTCTTTCTCTTTCTCTCTTCCCGCATCAGAACCTTTTGTTCTTCTGTTGACAGCTTAGGTCCTTTTGTCTGTGGCATTTTCCGCTCCTGTACCGGCTTTTCCACATAATTTTTCTTAAACTTCTCCACTGCACTGAATACAGACTGCGACTTTACAGATTCTGCTTCCTTCAGGAGTTTTTCTTCCCGTTGCACAGCTTCTGCTTCATACAGATCATCATAATATTTTTTGCCATCCGGTATGGATTTACAATATGTTGTAATAAATTCTTCCATTGGCATTGGCTTTGCGTAGTAATATCCCTGTACATAACAGCAGCCAAGCTGCTTCAACAGTTCTACCTGTTCCTTTGTCTCAACACCTTCACAAAGAACACGGATTCCCAGTCCTTCCGCCATTTCAATAATCTTTCTGAGGATCAGGATACTGGAGTTTGAAGTAATGGACTCGCTGAAAAACTCACGATCGATCTTAATAACATCAAACGGTACATCCTTGAGCATGTTCAGGGAAGAATATCCACTGCCAAAATCATCCATGGAAAGCTGCACATCCTGCTGTTTCAGGAGATTCATCGTTGTGATCATAGTCTCTCTTTCATCCTGAAATACCGTTTCCGTGATCTCCAGCTCAATATATCCGTTTGGAATCCGATAACGTTTTAAAATCTTCTTGATCTGATCCACATAATTCGGGTTATGCAGAAGCAGCCTGCTCTGGTTGACGGAAATCGGAAAGATTGAAAAACCGGAATCAATCAGAACCCGGAGTCTCTTGCAGACTTCTTCGAGCATATACAGATCCAGTTTTTCCACAAATCCGTTTTTCTCAAAGACCGGAATAAATTCATCCGGGAATATTCTGGTACCATCTGCTTTGATCCAGCGCACCAGTGCCTCACCGCCATAAATCCTGTCATGGACAATATCCCATTTCGGTTGGATAAATACCTGAAATTCTTTATTTTTGATCGCCGTTTCCATTTCGGACTCGATCTGATCCACCTTGTACATCTGATTGACAATTTTATCACTGTACATGGCAACCATCGTCTTTTCGTCTCCATTTAAAGACTTCCGTGCAGCATTTGCACGGTCAATGATAATATTTACATCCGTATCATCTTTTCTGACCGGATAAATACCTCTTTTCAGACGGATTGGAAACATAATTGCCAGATCTTCGCGTGCTCTTTCGTTGATTGACTGGATCATATCTTCACACTTGGCTTCAAATTCCTGATCGTTTCTTGCCAGAAGCACAAACTGATCCGCATTCATACGTGTACAGATCTCAATACCATTAAAAAACTTTTCACTTTCTTCCACAACAATCTTCAAAAGTCCGTCCGCTCTCGCATGTCCGTATGCTTCGTTGATGTAACGGAAGTTGGAAATATCAAACCGTACAACAAGATACGGAATATTGGAATTTTCCCAGATCACTCTCGCTGCAACATCGCGAAAATAATTATCATTCTTGCCGCCCGTAATCGTATCCTCATAGGCAAGCACCGAGATCATATCATTAGAATGCTTTGTCGTGCTCCAGATATACAGGAACATAACAAACATCATAAATATGACCATCAGACAGGTCAACAATGTCCGGAAAATGATTGGCTGTACATCCTCACTGTAAATCGTCTCCGGATACACAACAGCCAGATAAAAATTATTGACAACGTGAATTGCTTCTATTTCCAGATAGTTGTTTATACTGTCCTTATCCACAAAGGATGTTTTCTGATACTGCTTCCTGTGCATGTTTCTTGCAACATCACTGATATTCCCCGCGGCATAACTGTCTCCCGCCCTGCTTCTCAGGTAATTGAAAAATACCTCTACCGGCGATTCTTCTGTCAATGCATGATTCTTTTCTTTTTTTGCATAAACGGATCCCTTTGCACCGATCAGATACACATCACCCTCTTCTCCTAACGTCTGAAAGGAAGAAGATTGCAGCAGATCTCCGATTTCCTGTACAGCAACCAGTTCTCCGAAATGTGCATAGCCACGGTTGACAGGTACTATATAAAATACGCAGCCTCTGTATCCATCCTCAGTTTCCACATTATCCACGTAAACCTTACTTACACCGTCTTCCAGCTTTTTCCTGATTTCCGCATCTGCCAATAACCTTTTCACACTGCCCGGCTGATATATCGTATTTTCCGCATCAATATAATAGACTTTGGAAAAGATCTCCATAATGGAGTACCTTTCCAGTGTCGAGAATATATTATCATCCGTCATTGCCCTGCCATCTGCCGTCATCAGTGCAGCCGCCTGCTGCACGATTTCCAGTGTATTGGTCGTCTGATCATCAATAAACCTGCTGGCATCACTGATATTATTTCTTGTTTCTGCCGTCTTCATATGCATAAAACATTTCTGCACATCTGCGACATGGGAAAGGCAGACCAGCATACAAATGAACAGTATTACCAATCCCAACAGCAATATGCGAATGACTGGACGATCATTTTTCTTTTTCCTTCTGTTCTGTTTCATGCTTCCCCCAACAAAACAACTGCTTCATTAACCCATTTAGATTTGTGCAATATCGATCAGCGTCAGCTTCTTTGCATCTGTATTTTCCAGACTGGTCAGAAGCGCATTGGCCGTATCCAGACTGGTCAGGCAGTTGACACCTGTTTCAATCGCAGTACGGCGGATCAAAAATCCGTCTCTTGATTTATCACGTCCCTGTGTCGGCGTATCGATGACCAGATCGATCTTATGACCGAGCAGCAGATCCATAACGGTAGGTGATTCCTGATGGATCTTATTTACCTTTCTGGCGCTGACACCTGCTTCCTTCAAAGCATTTGCCGTAGAACGTGTTGCGTAGATCGTATAGCCGAGCTTCTCAAACCGGCGTCCGATCTCGATTGCTTCTCCCTTATCCGCATCCTTTACGGTGATGATCATCTGCTTGTATTTCGGCAGATCCACACCTGCTCCGAGGAATGCTTTATAAAGTGCTTCGTTAAATGTCTTTGCAATACCCAGACACTCACCGGTTGATTTCATTTCAGGTCCTAAGGAAATCTCCGCACCACGGATCTTTTCGAAGGAGAATACCGGCATCTTGATCGCAAAATAATCAGCTGCAGGCTGCAGACCCGGTTCATATCCCAGATCTCGGATCTTCTTGCCCATAATGACTTCTGATGCAAGATCTACGATCGGAATACCTGTTACTTTACTGATGTACGGTACTGTTCTGGAAGAACGAGGATTTACTTCAATGACATAAACCTCATCCCCGACAGAAATAAACTGGATGTTGATCAGTCCGATAACGTGCAGTGCTTTAGCCAGTCTGCGGGAATACTCAGCGATCGTCTCTTTTACCTTATCGCTGACTGTCGGTGCAGGATAAACGGAAATACTGTCACCGGAATGGACGCCTGTTCTTTCAATGTGCTCCATAATACCCGGGATCAGGATATCTGTACCGTCACATACCGCATCTACTTCCAGCTCTTTACCCATCAGATACTTATCGACAAGGATCGGATGCTCCTGTGTATACTGGTTGATGACTGCCATAAATTCTTCGATCTCAGCATCGGAAATTGCGATCTGCATACCCTGACCGCCCAGCACGTAGGAAGGTCTGACAAGAACAGGATAACCTAATCTGTTGGCAACCGCCTTTGCCTCTTCTGCCGTAAAGACAGTTCCGCCCGCTGCTCTCGGGATACCGGTCTGCTCTAAGATCTCATCAAATAATTCCCTGTCCTCTGCCGCATCGACATCTTCTGCCTTTGTACCAAGGATCGGAACACCCATCTTCATCAGATCTTCCGTCAACTTGATGGCTGTCTGTCCACCGAACTGTACAACTGCGCCGTCCGGCTTTTCGATGTTTACGATATTTTCCACATCTTCTGCCGTCAGTGGCTCAAAATACAGCTTATCAGCGATATCAAAGTCCGTGCTGACTGTTTCCGGGTTGTTATTTACGATGATCGTTTCATAACCGGCTTTGGCAAATGCCCATGTCGCATGTACGGAACAGAAGTCAAATTCGATACCCTGACCGATACGGATCGGACCGGAACCGAGTACCAGCACCTTCTTGCGGTCATTTGTCTCGATCGCTTCATTCTCTCCGCCATATACACTGTAGTAATATGGTGTGGCCGCTTCAAACTCGGCTGCACAGGTATCTACCATCTTATAAGAAGCTACGATACCATTATCATAACGCATCTTCTTGATCTCTTCCACGCTCTTTCCTGTCAGGCGGGAAATAACCGTATCCGGGAATTCAATTCTCTTTGCTTCGCGTAACAGTTCTACTGTCAGAGGACCTTTTTCCAGGGCATCTTCCATTTCAACCAGAATTGCCAGCTTATCGATAAACCAGTGGTCTACCATAGTGATCTCATGGATCTCATCATAGCTGACACCTTTTCTGAGGGCCTCCGCAATGACATAGATTCTCTGGTCGTCCACGATCTTTAACCGTTCGACCAACTCTTCCTTTGTCAGCTCCGTGAAATCATAGCTGCGCAGACAGTCCACATGCTGCTCTAAGGAACGGAGTGCTTTCATGAGGGCGCCTTCAAAGTTGGTGCAGATACTCATAACCTCACCGGTTGCTTTCATCTGGGTGGTCAGAGTACGTTTTGCAGTGATAAATTTATCAAAAGGCAGTCTGGGAATCTTCACGACACAGTAGTCCAGTGTCGGCTCGAAGCTGGCATAGGTCTTGTGGGTGATGGCGTTCTTGATCTCATCCAGGGTAAAGCCCAGTGCGATCTTCGCTGCTACCTTTGCGATAGGATAACCGGTCGCCTTACTTGCCAGTGCGGAAGAACGGCTGACACGGGGGTTAACCTCGATAACACAATATTCAAAGCTGGTGGGATGCAGTGCAAACTGTACGTTACATCCACCGGTGATCTGCAGTTCGTTGATGATCTTCAGAGCGGAAGTACGTAACATCTGGTACTCCTTGTCGCTCAGGGTCTGGGAAGGAGCTACTACGATACTGTCTCCGGTATGCACGCCGACGGGATCGATGTTCTCCATGTTACATACGGTGATGCAGTTGCCTGCGCTGTCACGCATTACCTCGTACTCGATCTCTTTCCAGCCTGCAATACAACGCTCTACCAGTACCTGACCCACACGGGACAGACGTAAACCGTTCTCCAGGATCTCTTCCAGTTCTACCTGATTGTGGGCGATACCGCCACCGGAACCTCCCAGGGTATAAGCGGGACGCAGTACGACCGGATAGCCGATGGTATTGGTGAATTCCACACCGTCTTCCACATTTTCAACGACCCTGGATGCTGCACAGGGCTCACCGATGCGCTCCATCAGGTCTTTGAACTCCTGACGTCCTTCGGCGTTACGAATGGTAGCTGCGGTAGTACCTAACAGCTTTACATTATGAGCAGCCAGGAAACCGGACTCCTCCAGCTCCATACCGAGGTTCAGACCAGCCTGTCCTCCCAGGGTGGGAAGGATGCTGTCGGGCTTTTCCTTTTCAATGATCTGCTCCAGAACCTTTACGTTCAGGGGCTCGATATATACCTTATCTGCGATATCTTTATCAGTCATGATGGTCGCAGGGTTGGAGTTCACCAGGATTACCTCTACTCCCTCTTCCTTCAGGGAACGGCAGGCCTGGGTACCTGCATAGTCGAATTCCGCTGCCTGTCCGATGACAATAGGACCGGAGCCGATTACCATTACTCGTTTTACATTAGGATTCTTGGGCATCTTAGTTCTCTCCTCTCATCATATGAATGAACCGGTCAAACAGGTAACCGGAGTCCTGGGGTCCCGGACATGCTTCCGGGTGGAACTGTACGGTGAAAATGTTCTTGCCGGTGTAGGACAGACCCTCGTTGGTACCGTCGTTGACATTGATAAATGCGGGAACCGCTACGGAAGGATCCAACTTGTCGGTATCTACCACATATCCATGGTTCTGAGAAGAAATATATACTCTTCCGGTCATCAGATCCTTTACCGGATGGTTGCCTCCTCTGTGTCCGTATTTCATTTTATGGGTATCTGCGCCGGTAGCCAGAGCCATCAGCTGATGTCCCAGACAGATTGCGAAAATAGGAATCTCGGTATCGTATAACTTTTTGATCTCGGCGATCACACCGGTACACTCCTTGGGGTCTCCCGGTCCGTTACTTAACATGATACCGTCGGGATTATCATCAATGATCTCCTGTGCGGGAGTTCCAGCGGGGTATACGGTCACCTCACAGCCTCTCTCTGCCAGGGATCTGGCGATATTTCTCTTGGCTCCCAGGTCTAACAG
>OFPS01002064.1_pt1 | contig 12431 bp, 10 predicted proteins | sample 1542111 | NCBI WGS metagenome assembly OFPS01 (sample SAMN04209233, study PRJEB22552) | human gut metagenome | biome: gut; material: feces | host: Homo sapiens | place: USA: Oklahoma | reverse complement strand
ATACGGTTTGGTCCATCCTATGCGTTACAGTTGGCGTAAACTTCGCAGGATGCTCGACGTGTCTTTTTGGACGATGATACAGAATTTTATCTCTCTTTCCACCTGGTTCTTGTTCTTTCTTTTCGTGGAACACCTCGGAGAGCGTGCTTTGGCCGTAACCAATGTCGTACGCAATATCTCCGGAATACCCTTTATGGTTGTGGCCGCTTTTGCTTCCACGTGCAGTGCCCTGGTCAGCAATCTGATAGGTGCGGGGCGGGAAGACATGGTGATGTCCACCATTCGTCAGCATGTCCGTCTGACTTTTATGATTGTGTTGCCGATGGTAGGATGTTTTGCTCTTTTTCCGAGAGTGATATTGGGTGTTTACACCAATATACCGGATCTGATAGCTGCCGCTATTCCTTCGTTATGGGTTTATTGTACGACTCCTTTGTTGATTGCTCCGGGGAATATTTATTTCCAGGCTGTTTCCGGTACGGGTAACACCCGCAAGGCTTTTATCCTGGAGTTGGTGACATTGTCGTTTTACACCTTATATATATACGTTATCATCCAATATCTGCGTTTCGATGTGGCTTGGTGTTGGACGTCCGAGCACGTCTACGGTTTTTGCATCCTGTTGCTTTGTTATGCCTACATGCGTGGAGGCAGTTGGAAGTTGAAGAAGATATAATGCATTCCTGTCCTTGTTCCGGTAAACATTTACCGGTTCAGGCTATCCGTACGGACATAAGTCGTGATTTGCCCGTTCTTTTCTAAGTTCAGCATTTTTTCGTCCACTTCTATAATCTTGAAAGCCGATTTCTCAGGTTGGTTTTTGGCCATGCGTTCGAACAATCCTTTTACTAAGGTTTTGTTTTCCTCCGTTACGCTGTCGCCGAATTCATAAGTCGTGTTTTGAATATCGTTGGCGATGAACAGGCTGTCGCCATCTACTTTCCAAGTTCCGGGATGTTTGATGATGCAATCCATGGTGCCGGCTCCGGTCGTGTTCATAAATGTGTGGTCGGCATGAAATTCAAAGGTTTGTCCAGGCAGGGCCGGATGTTCGTATTTTCCTACTATTTTGCTTTCGGTATCATTTTGGCAACCGGTGGTTATGAAAACGGTTGCAGCCGTTAGGGCTGCCATGAGACGGACTCTTTTCATCATTCATTATTAATTAATCGTTAAACTTATCGGGCTGCTCTGAGCCGTATTCTATCTTATCCAAAGATAGCGATTAATCACAGGAGAGTTACTGTAAAATCCCCAAAATATTGCAAATTATTCTTATTAGACTTTCCGGAAAAAGGCGTTGACCTGCGGGTTGTATAAAAGCAGAAACGGCCTCTCCCTCACGGAGAGACCGTTCTTTTAATCAGTGAAAACACTGACTTTTCATAGTTGAGGTTTCCTTATTTAGATTCAATTCATAGTTTTCTTTGGTTTATATTTCTTTTTGGCGATACGCGGGTCGCTATCTCTTAGATTCACGTTTGCTGCGTGGGGCAGCCGGACTTCTTTTGACCGAGGGTGTCGGTTTAGAGAAAGACGGACGCGTAGAATTTCTTTGTATCCGTTGTGTGCTTTGCACTCTCGGAGATCTTTGCGGCTTTGCCGTCGAGGATTCCGGACGTACCGATGAACGGTTTACCGTTGTCCGTGTGGAACTCCGTCTGTTGTAGTGACTTCTCGGTTGCGGATTCGTCACCGGATATTCCCGGTTGCTGTTGTTCGACTGCGGCCGTGCAACAGATGGCCGTTTGTTGTCGTTGTCCGGTTTCGTTCCTTGATTTCCCGGTTTCTGGACGGGTTCAAAACGGAAACCATTGCCGCGGTGGTCGTTCGGACGTTGGCCTGGTCGTGACGGTCTGCCGGGTGATTCGAAATGAAAACCGGGGCTGCCGTTGCCGTTGTGCGACCCGGGACGATGAGGAGGTAGGGCCGGCCGGCCCGGTAACGGGCCTCTGCTTTCCCCTCTCAATCCTCCGTTCCATACCGGGCGTCGGTGAGCATAGAAGCTCTGCCGATGTTCGTGCCGGTAATGGTAGTGTCCGCCCCTGTACACCTGATATACCCTTGGTGGACTGTAATAGAAGCGGCTCGGGCTGTAAATGGTATACACCGGTAAGAACCAGCCGGAAGTCCTCCATATCACGGGACGGAAAAAGTAAGTGGCAGCCTGAAACAAAGCATACTGCCAGTCGTAGAGGATAAAGCGCAAATCAGCGTTTCTGTATTCCAGATACACACTCGAAGCGTCGCTTGCCGTCCGGATATTCATCAGGTAGTCCAGGTTGATTTCGTAGGCGTCATTGTATTGTTGGTCGTTAAGGTTCAGTTCATACGCCATCTTGTCCGTCAGGAACCTGGCCCGGTCGCGGGCTTCTTCGTAAGACATGGCATTAAGGCTGGCCAGTCCGAAGTATAGAGCGGTAATCAGTCCTAATAACTTTTTCATGTCTTTGTTGTTTAACGGTTCGTACTTCATCTTTTCTACGTTGCAAATATCCGGCTTTTCCATGAGACGTGAAAAGGATTTTTCCTATTTTGCGGTAGGTATTTCCCTATCATATAAGAGGGGAATGATTTTAGGAAAAGAAGAGTTAATAGATTTTAAAAAATGGGGGGGGGTAAAAAGAGAAAGTTAAAAGAATTATCTTTGTTCATCATTTAAATCGTTACTTTTGAGGAAGCAAGACGAGAGGCTTGCGGAAAGCCTTATTTTGATAAATGGAAAAACAAGGAAGCCGAATGAAAGGACTGTTAAAGTTTATAGGGACATTGGGGCTATTGTATGGCGTGTCGTCCGGAATGGCGGCCCGGGTCCAAGAAACCGGGGCGCGTGAAGATACGGCTCAGGTGCGCACCATACCCCTTTGGGGGCATGTGAAGGACGGTTTCACATATACCGCCCTTCACGGCACGTTCGTCACATTAATGCGCGAAGACAGCACTGTGGTGGACACCATGCACGTGCAATGTTTCAATTCCGGTACACCGCAGGAGGACACCTATTACAAGTTCGATGTACCCGCCCGGCGGGCGCGTTACATCATCAAAGCCGAGCATCCCGATTACTATCCGGAATACGTGGATTGCGCGGTGCGTTACGTGGCACGCAATCCCTACGTCGATGCCCGGCATCATGAGATGCGCCGTCGTCCGTATGCGTCGTTTGCAGACCGCAGTTTGGGAGAAGTGGTGGTAAAGGCTACCAAAATCCGGGTGGCTTACCGGGGTGATACGGTGGTCTACAATGCAGATGCCTTCAACTTGTCCGAAGGGGCGATGCTCAATGAACTGGTCCGCCAGTTGCCCGGAGCGGAATTGAAGCCGAACGGCGAGATTTACGTCAATGGCCGTAAGGTGGATTACCTGACGCTGAACGGTACGGACTTTTTCAAGGGCGACAACCGTAAGATGCTCGACAACTTGCCTGCCTTCACGGTGCAGCAAGTGAAAGTGTATGACAAGACGACCGACCGCAGCGAGTTCCTCGGTTACGACACGGAGAAAAAAGCCTACGTGATGGATGTGAGCCTCAAACGCGAATACAACACCGGCTATATGGCCAATGTCGCGGCGGGAGGCGGTACGGACAGCCGCTATGCCGGACGGGCTTTCGGCCTGCGTTATTCCGACCGCTCGCGTGTCACCCTTTTCGGCGGGATGAACAACACCAACGTGTATAATGACCGGCCGGGCGAAAACGGCGAATGGCCGGAGGAAAGCCTGACCAACGGTGAGTTTGTCACCCGGCAGGCCGGTGGGGAGTTTTTCTGGCAGAATAAGGCGAAAGGCATTGAGAACAGCCTCACGGCCAATGCCGAATGGGGCGACAGGGATGTAAATCGGAAATCGGCTACGGAGGCTTACTTGCCGCAAGGTAACCGTTACACCCGTTCTTCTTCCCTTCAAGACGTGGATTATATGGGGGTGAATGCCAATAACTGGTTGACGTGGAAAACAAAGGACCATTTGCTCACCGTGCATTCCTACGTAGGTTACGACCGTACGGACACGCACGGTTATGCCCGTGATGCGGCTTTCGACTCCGACCCTTCGGCCGTGGGAGGCATCGACGAGGTGCTCGATTCCGCTTTTCTCCTTCCTTCGTCCGGAAGTGCACGGATGCGCTGGCTGAACCGCTCTTCCACCCGGTCGCTTTTCGAGGAATGGAAGTACAATGTGGGGCATGATATGATGTGGGACGCCAAGTTGCCGTGGGGTGACAATCTCCAGTTGCGATTCACCGGCTCTCTCAGCCGGACGGAGAACGACCGTTTCGAGCATTACCTGGTGGATTATGCTTCGTCCGGGTCCGAAGCCGACCGTCGCAACCGTTACGACCGCGGACGTCGGCGTAATTATTATTACCAACCCTCGGCAGAATACACCTTCAACTTTCCGAACGACTGGCATTTCCTTACTTATTATATATATAAGCAGGATTATCGTTCCGACTCCTCGCCACGCTATCGTCTGGACAGTCTGGCCGGTTGGGAGGTAGGGGCGGACCGGCATTTGGGCGAATTGCCTTCCGCACGCGAATTGTCCGCAGCGTTGGATGTGCCGAACAGTTACTACCGGCATGACCTTTCCCGGGTGCATACTTTAGGGCTGCGTACTTTCTATTCCCGGCGGACGGAGGACAAATACGTCTGGTTCAATTTCCATCTGCCTTTCACACAGTCGAAGGAAGACATGCGCTACCGCCGGGAGGCGATAGATGCCGGCCTGCAACGTCGCGTGTTCCGTGTCCAGCCCGATTTCACTTATTTGGTCTATTGGTTTGGAGGTACAAGATATTTCAGGACGTTCATGGTCAATGCCGACATGGCTTTGGGCACGCCCGACCTTGTGAACCGTTTGTCTGTCCGCGATGCTTCCGACCCCTTGCACGTACGTGTGGGGAATCCGTACCTGCAAAACAGTTGGCGGTATAACTTCCGCACGGGATTCTTGCACCGCAGCCCGGAGAAAAAGTGGTTTACACAAGTGAACGTGAATGCCTGGCTTGGGGTGAATGACGTGGCACAGGGGTTCAGCTACAATTCCGAAACCGGAGTGTACACCTACCGTCCGCAGAACGTGGACGGCAACCGGGGCGTCAATGGAAGTCTGGCATTTCAGAAAGAAGGTATGGCCGAATATTGGAATGTGGGAGCGAATTTGAACTATGACTTTCACCGTAGCGTAGACCTCTCGTCCGTGGAGGGGATGACGGAGAGCGTGTTGAGCAAGGTGCACAACCACGAGACGAAGGCCTGCCTTTCCACCGGTTACCAGCGCGGAAGCCTGACCCTGAATGTGGGATGTGATGCCACTTACCGCCATGCCGACGGCAGCCGGGCGGACTTCAACACCGTGGATGCTTTCGATTTCCGCTACGGCCTTTTGGGAGAATACACGATGCCGTGGAAAATCCACCTATCCACCCGTTTGAATATGTACAGCCGCAGGGGCTATGACGAAGCCGCCATGAATACGGACTATCTGATATGGAACGCCTCCCTTTCGCGTTCTTTCCTGAAAGACCGCCTGATGGTGAAGGTGGAAGGCGTGGATTTGTTGCGCCAGATGCGTTCCGTTTATATGGACGTGAACGTGCAGGGGAAGACAGAGACTTATTATAATATCGTGAAAGGCTACTATATGCTTACTTTGGGGTGGAAGTTGACACGAAATCCTAAAAAGCGGGAGTAAAGCGTGCAAAATGTCATTTCCGACCCGGTTTTCGGCCTGCCTGAAAAAAGAATCCAGAAAGAAAATGCAAAAATCAGCCCCTTCGGAATGCTTATATGGAGCATTCCGAAGGGGCTTTTCTTAAAAAATGAGTTTCAATCTCAGCCGAATGAAAAATCGTTCGACTGAGATTGGAAAATCATTCGGCTGAGAAAAGTTTGGAAATGTCAGTCGGTGGTGGAAAAAACGGGCTTCAGGCGTGAAAAAGCAAGACGTTCGCAGGCCGGTTTTTTCCCTTTTTTCGTCTTTTACGAATTATCTGACCCTTTTTTCCGAACGAGAATCGGATGCAAAATGTCAGTGTATTCCCGCTAAAGCCGAAACGGACACACTCGTCATGGCGGAAGTCAGCGGATAGTCTCTGTCTTTATTTCTCGTTTTGCCCCGTTCGGATGCCAGAATGATAAAATCCCGATGCGTGAGAATCGTTTTTTTGCAGACAAATCCCACCTTGGGTGTGTATGGACGAAGGAGAAAGGAGCGGAATGTCAAATTGTCAGGATATGGCATTTTGACGGAAAAACGCTATCTTTGCCAAGATAAAGACCAAAGGTTGCGGATATGAGGATAGCAGTATTGATTTCAGGCGGAGTGGACAGCGCAGTGGCCGTTCACCGGATTTGCGAAATGGGATATAAGCCGGATTTGTTTTATATCAAGATAGGAATGGAGGGCGAAGGGCTGAGCTGTACGGCCGAGGAGGACATAGAGCTTTCTACGGCTACGGCACGCCGTTACGGCCTGCACCTTGAGGTGGTGGACCTGCAAAAGCAATATTGGGAACTTGTGGTGGGCTACGCCATGGAGCGTGCCCGGCGGGGACTGACCCCGAATCCGGACGTGATGTGCAACAAGCTTATCAAATTCGGATGCTTTGAACAGGAGGTGGGACACCGGTACGACAAAATCGCCACGGGACATTATGCCACGGTACGCGAGCGGGACGGTAAGATATGGCTGGGTACGGCACGCGACCCTGTGAAAGACCAGACGGACTTTCTGGCGCAGATTGATAGCTTGCAGGTGGCAAAGCTGATGTTTCCTGTGGGCGACCTGATGAAAGAAGAGGTGAGACACATTGCGGATACGCAGCGTCTGCCATCGGCCAAACGCAGGGACAGTCAGGGCATTTGTTTCTTGGGACAGATAGATTATAATGATTTCGTACGCCGTTTTTTGGGCGAACGGGAAGGAGCGGTGATAGAAATCGAGACCGGACGCCGCATCGGCACGCACAAAGGGTATTGGTTCCATACCATTGGCCAGCGCAAGGGCTTAGGACTGGGGGGTGGACCTTGGTTTGTAGTAAAGAAGGATGTGGAGCAAAACATTCTTTACGTGTCTCATGGTTATGACACGCTTTTGCAGTATGGACATAGTTTTAATTTGAAGGACTTCCATTTCATTACGGAAAACCCGTGGGGCGACGCGCCGGAAGTGGACGTCACCTTCAAGACGCGCCACCAGCCCCATTTCATGAAAGGCCGCCTGCATCGCGCAGGGCATGGCTACCGGTTGGAAAGTCCCGAAAGGATACAGGGGATAGCTCCCGGACAGTTTGGGGTGGTGTATGATGCGGCGGCGGAGATTTGCATCGGGAGCGGCGAAATAGGGGTTTAGCCCCTTTGTTGTCCGGCATCCTTTCGGGACTTCCGGCTATATGAGCGGGAGGGGCACGAACCGGGTTTCCGGATATTCCTTCTCCAGTAAATGGCGGATGTAGCTTTCCGTATCGCGCCGGATGATGTCGTCTTTCTCTTCGGGGTATAGGTTGTACACGACTGTGTGCAGCCGGATATTCCGGCGTGCGATGGCTTCCAGACTCAATAAGGTATGGTTGATGCTTCCCAATTTGCCGGAGGTGACGAAAATAAGCGGATAATGGCGACGGGCGATGTAGTCGATGGTCAGCAAATCACGGGTGAGGGGTACCATCAAGCCGCCCGCTCCTTCCAGCAAGACCGCATCGTAGGTTTCGCTGAGCCGCCGTGTGGCACGTTCTATTTTGTCGAAATCCACCGGACGTTTGTCTATCTCGGCAGCCAGGTGCGGAGAGCAGGGATAGCTGAAAATCTCGGGCATGGTCAGTCCGTCGGTATCCTCGGGCAGCAGTCCCGTGCCCATGATGCGGCGGTGCAGTTCGATGTCTTCCGAAAGTCCGTCGTTCCCTGTCTGGATCAGTTTCTGGGTAATCGTACGGATACCTTGTCCGTTCCATAATTTGGCCAGATAGCCGGTGGCATAACTTTTGCCTGTGTCGGTGTCGATGCCACTCACGAAAAATACATTGTCTTTCATTTTCCTTGTTTTTTGCAAATCATATAAATGGGGTGGTAAGTCAGGGGGACAGTCCCGTCTTGTGCGGCATATTGCCTATGGTAGCGTTGGCAGAAATCTTCCAGTTGGCCTTTGGTCCATTTCCGGCTTCGTAGGCCTGTCACGCCGGTGGCCTGCAAATGTTTCAGCACATCCAAGGGTGAGGGGAATGTGAAATGTAGGATTTCTTCCCGGCTGTACACGATTTGGTATACGCCCGAAAGCGTCCGGCGCAGTTCCTCTAATGAGCGGTAGGGCAACGTTTCGGAAGTGAGCGAGGCTACTTCCCTTACGTTCTGCGGGCCGAATGTACTGAAGGCCAAGTATCCCCCGGTTGTCAGCAGTTCCCGGCAACCGGAAAGGAACCGTTCGGGACGCTCGAACCATTGGACGGCCGAACACGAAACGATTAGATGTTGTCCCGCAGGAAAACGCAGGGTCTCGGCGTCGCAGGCTTGGAAATGTATGGGGGAGGCGGTAGGCAGTCCGGACAGGTAAGGTTCCACTTCGGGGCAGATGTCGTTCAGGAGCAAGCGGCCGGGACGGAACCCACGGAGATATTCACGGGTGAACAGCCCTGTCCCGCATCCGATTTCAAGCACGTTCCAACCGTCGCTGTCGGGAATGTGGCTTTTGATGGCCTCGGCCATGTGCCGGGCCACGTGTTTTTGCATTCCGGCTTGTCGGTCGTAGCTGTCGGTCGCTTTCGCAAAACGTTGCCGTATCAATGCCTTGTCCATTCTTCCCCCTTTCCTTCGAGCAGACGGCTGAACAGCGATGTCTCGTAGTGTTCGGCTTCCGTTTCCATGATTTCCGTTCCTTGCCATGCCTCATGTTGGTTGCGTGGCGGAAATATTTTGTCCCGGTTGCCTATGATGGCCCTGTCCCAGATGAAAGAGGAACTTCCGTATGCGGTTATTCCCAGTGCCAGTGCAGCCAGTTCTTCGCGGAGTTCTTCCGCCGTACGGGTGGGGGTGCGGGACAGGAATTCTTCCGTTTGTCCGGAAGAGCCGCACATCCTGCGGCGGAAACGCGCTAATGTGTCTTCCGAGAAGTGTTCCAATGTGCCTTTAAAAATCATTTCGGGAATCCCGCGTCGGTCGTCTATCGGGAAAGGCGTCCCGTTGACAGCCAATTTCATTTGCCACGGGAAGGAATGTCCCGTGAAGACCCGGCTTGCCGCCCATACGCCCATCGACCATGCCAGGAGTCTGATTTCAGTGTAACCCTCGATTAGGGTGTAGTCGAAATCCAACGTGCGGTAGTCGAAGCAAAGCAGGTAGTCATAACCTTCTTCCACGGGGCGTCGAAACAGGTTTTCTTCGCTTCCCCATCCGGCAAAAAACAACATGAGCCGGGGATGTCCTTCTTTCTTTATGAATGTTTGTTTCATTTTTGTTCTATCTTTAAAGTGTCGCCAATGCCGTGCAGAGACGGTCTGTCTCCTCGGCGGTCAAGGCCGCAGTGAGCGAGATGCGCAGACGGGAAGTCCCCTCCGGTACGGTGGGCGGACGAACGGGCAGGACGTAAAATCCTTTGCGCTGCATGTCCTCCGCTTTCAGGATGGTGTCGCGGCTTTCTCCTATTACCACGGGAATGATGTGACTCGAAGACGGGCAGGATTTGCCACTCTCTTGTATCGCTTGCCGTACGTGGAGCGAATGTTTGGCGAGCCGGTTGCGGCGCTCGCTCCACGTGCCCAGACGGGACAGTACGAACTTCGTCCAGGCGGTATTGAAGGGAGGCAGGGCCGTGGTAAAGATCAATGTACGCATGCGGTTGACCAGATACTCCCTTATCGTTTGGCTGCATACCACGTATGCCCCTACTGAGGCCAGTGCTTTGCCGAACGTGCCGCACAGGAAGTCTATGTCCTTCAGGCAGCCTTGTTCTTCGGCTATTCCCAACCCCTTCTGTCCGCGTACTCCGACGGCATGTGCTTCGTCTACGTAAAGCATGACGTTGGGATATGTTTTTTTCAGCCCGGCCAAATGGGCGAGGGGCGCCACGTCGCCGTCCATGCTGAAAATGCTTTCCGTCACGATGATGATTCTGGAAAAATCATGATGGTGCTTTTCCAACAGGGTTTGCAGTTGCGTGTAGTCCTGATGGCGGTAGCGGATACATTTTGCAGCCGACAGGCGGATGCCGTCTATCAGGCTGGCGTGTACCAATTTGTCGGCAAGTATCAGGGTGTGTGTGTCTGCCACGGCTGGCAAAATACCTGTATTCAGGTGATAACCGCTGGAGAAGACCAGTGCCCCGTCCCGTCCGAACAAGCAGGCAAGCATCTTTTCCAGTTCGTCGTGGACAGGAAAATTACCCGTCAGCAAACGCGAGGAGGAAGCCGAGAGCAAGAAATCGCGTTCGGAAAGGCCTTTCATGAATTCATCGCGTAGCGACAAGTCGGAGGCCAGGCCCAGATAATCGTTGGATGACAAGTTCAACATGTCGGTACCGTTTCGTACCATCCATTTGTCCCGGTGCCCGGCTTGTGGCAGGTTTCGCAAGTTGCCTGAACGTTGCAAGGCTTCGAACGTGTCGGTATATGTTTTGTCCGGTGTTTCCATATTCGGTGTGTGGTTTGTTGCGGTTTATAATGGCTGCTTTTGTCCGGCGGATATTTCTCCTACGATTTTCAAGAGTCCGCTTGTCAGTTTTGCCAGTTCTTCCGTCCGGATGACAAACGGAGGCATCACGTACACCAACCGTCCGAACGGACGTATCCATATACCCTCTTCCACGAACCGGCGTTGCATCCATGCCATGTCCACGGGATGTTTCATTTCTATCACTCCGATGGCACCCAGCACCCGTACGTCGGCTACTAGGGGCAGGCCGCGGGCCGGAGCCAGTTCCCTGCGGAGCTGGGCTTCGATGCGTAGCACTTTTTCTTTCCATCCGTAAGACAGGAGCAGCCTGACAGAGGCGCAAGACACGGCGCAGGCCAACGGGTTGCCCATAAATGTAGGCCCGTGCATGAAGGTGTGCGGGGCGTGGGACGAAATGCAGGCGGCTACCCGGTCGGTCGTCAGTACAGCGGAAAAAGTCATGTAGCCGCCCGTCAGGGCTTTCCCGATGCACATGATGTCAGGCTCCACTCCGGCATGTTCCCAGGCAAACAGTTTTCCCGTCCGTCCGAAGCCGGTGGCTATTTCGTCAAAAATGAGCAGCAGGCCGTATGCCTTGCACAGCTTGGCCGCCTCGCATAAATAACGGGGATGGTAGAAACGCATTCCTCCCGCACCTTGCACTATCGGTTCCAATATCAGTCCGGCCAGTTCGCTGTGGTGCCGCTCTATGGTCTCTCGTAACGGAAGGATGTCCTTTTCGTCCCATTCCCCGTCGAACCGGCATTGGGGAGCCGGGACGAAGTGCCGTATGGGGAGTGCGGAACCGAACAGGCTGTGCATGCCCGTAACGGGGTCGCATACCGACATCGCGTTCCACGTGTCGCCGTGGTAACCGGAACGGATGGTCACGAAATTGTTCTTTTCCGGCTTTCCGGCCGCATATTGGTATTGTACGGCCATTTTCAATGCGATTTCCACGGCCACCGAACCGCTGTCGGCATAGAAAATCTTTTGCATGGAAGGAGGGGCTATGTCTAATAGCAGTTTGCCCAGTTCGATGGCCGGTTCGTGTGTCAGCCCGCCGAACATGACATGAGACATGTTCCGCAACTGGTTTTCCACGGCACGGTTCAGTACGGGGTGGTTGTAGCCATGCACGGCACACCACCAGGACGACATGCCTTCCACGAGTTCCGTGCCGTCTTCCAACGTAATGATGCAACCCTCCGCCCGTCTCACCTTATAGGTAGGAAGCGGGTCAATCGTAGAGGTATAGGGATGCCACAGGTGCTCCCGGTCGAAGCTGTCGGTAATCAGTTCATAATTCATATCCCGTTTCTTTGATTCGTTTTACATCTTCTTTCACATTTGAACCTATCGTCGTAAGCAAGTCGCCTGCGATGGCCGAATTGATGCCCGTGTACATGGCCCGGCGTATCATCTCATCGCTCAGTTTGGAACGTCCTCCTGCAAATCTGAGATATGCGGACGGATTCACAAAACGGAACAAGGCGATGGTGCGTAGGATATCCTCTTCACTCAAAGGCGGCATGGTTTCGAGAGGTGTCCCTTTGATGGGATGCAGCAGGTTCAGCGGGATGGAGGATATGTCCAGCGATTTAAGCGTGAAGGCCAGTTCCGCACGTTGCCGCATGTTTTCTCCCATGCCGATGATGCCTCCGCAGCAAACCTCCATTCCCACCCGGCGTGCGGCGAGCAAAGTTTCTATTTTCTCCGCTTGTGTATGGGTGGAACACAGCCGGGCGAAGAATGAAGGGGCTGTTTCCAGATTACAATGGTAACGGACTA
>OFPS01002058.1_pt1 | contig 12464 bp, 7 predicted proteins | sample 1542111 | NCBI WGS metagenome assembly OFPS01 (sample SAMN04209233, study PRJEB22552) | human gut metagenome | biome: gut; material: feces | host: Homo sapiens | place: USA: Oklahoma | reverse complement strand
GAAAGGCATAATCGCTAATACTCGTTATGCTGTCCGGAATGGTAATTTTCGTCAAGTTGGTACAACTATCAAAAGCATAATTGCCGATGCTTGTTACACTTTCTGGAATGGTGATTGTCTTTAAGCCGGTACAGCCGTCAAAAGCATGATCTCCAATACTCGTTACGCTGTCTGGAATGGTGATTTCCGTCAGACCAGTACAGCCGGAAAAAGCATTTTCTCCAACAGTTGTCACACTTTCCGGAATAGTAATTGTCTTTAAGCCAGTGCAGCCGCGAAAGGCATAATCGCTAATACTCGTTATGCTGTCCGGAATGGTAATTTTCGTCAAATTGGTGCAACTATCAAAAGCATAATTGCCGATGCTTGTTACACTTTCTGGAATGGCAATTTCCGTCAAGCCGGTACATCTGTAAAAAGCACTATCTCCAATGCTTGTTACACTTTCCGGAATGGTAATTGCCGTCAGACCAATACAGCTATCAAAAGCTCCTCCTGCAATACTTGTCACGCTGTCTGGTATGGTAACACTCCCAGTACAAGTTGTTCCATCAATCAAAGTTCCATTGACGATCACAAGTGGATTTTCCTCTTGCTTGGCTATAAGCCATGGTGTATTCGTAAAAACAAATCCTTCAATATTCGTCACACCGTCTGGAATGGTAATTTCCGTCAAGCTGGTACAGCCGTAAAAGGCACTGTCACCAATACTCGTCACACTGTCCGGAATCGTGATTTCCGTCAAGCTGGAACAGCCTCGAAAAGTGCTGCTCCAAATATTCGTCACACCGTCTGGTATGGTGATTTCCGTCAAACTGGTACAGCCGTAAAAAGTACTGCCTCCAATACTCGTTATACTATCTGGAACAACAATTTTTTTCAAATTGGTACAGCCGCAAAAAGCACACTCTCCAATATACGTTACACTGTCCGGAATAGTCATTTCTATTAGACTGGTACATTTGTAAAAAGCTCCGCTGTAAATACGCGTCACACTGTTTGGAATGACGACTTCCGTCAAGCTGGCACAACCGTAAAAAGCGTTATTTTCAATGCTTTTTACGCTGTCTGGTATGGCGATTTCCTTTAAGCTGATACAGCCGGAAAAGGTCTGAAATCCAACACTTGTTACGCCGTCCGGTATTGTGATTCCTGTCAAGCTGGTACAGCCGTAAAAAGCATAATCTCCAATATTTATCACGCTGTCTGATATCTTGACCTCTGTCAAACTGGTACAGTCGCGAAAAGCATTATTTCCAATACTCGTCACAGGTTTTCTGTCAATCTCAGCCGGAATTTCAACGGAAGTAACGCCCATATTGCACCCCGTAATTTCAATTTCACCTGCATTGGTTACACCATAGGACAAATTTCCATAAGTACCTTCTTCCGCACTCGCTGTCAGCATCGTTCCCGCAGATTCCAGCACACCCTGCAAGTCTGTCACGCCAACGCTTCCCACGCAAAGCACCCCCGCAGTCACCGCGGCAAGCACTTTTTTCCACAACTTCATCTTCATGCCTCCGTTTCTTTTTCGTTGCAAAATACTTGCAATCATAATATACCATATTTTTCGAAAAGAGTCAACTCTTTCACAAAAAAGCGGGACAGAGAAACTTCCCTGTCCCGCCTGTATCTATTCTTTCGAATAACTTAATAAATGGTTTTCTTTGCGGTTTCTACCACAATATCCGCACAGAGTTCCAGCCCCAGTGCTCCGCTGTTCAGGCAGAGGTGGTAGTTGTCCTTGTCGTACCAGTTTCCGCCGGTGTTGATGCTGTAGAATGTTTCACGACGCTTGTCGATCTTCCGCAGCATTGCCTCTACCCGCCGTTCGTCCACGTGATACTCCTGCACGGCACGTTCCGAACGGGACTTGGTGTCCGCGTAGATGAACACGTTGAACAGGTTTTCCAGATCCCGCAGGATATAGCTTGCACAGCGTCCCACGATCACACAGTCGCCTTTTTCCGCCAGTTCCCGAATGATGTTGGTTTCGATGATGTAGACCTTATCGGACAGCGGCAGGTTTTCCTCAATGGTGCGTGTAGGGCTGGAGGTCAGCATCAGAGTGTACAGAAAACTCTTGGGGGCAGCTTCCTCTGCGGTTTCCAGATAATCCATGGAAACATTGCAGCGTTCAGATGCCATTTGTAAAATTTCTCGATTATAACACGGAATGCCCAGCCGTTCTGCGATCATTTCGCCGATCTCACGGCCGCCGCTTGCATATTCTCTTTCAATGGTAATGATTCGATGACTCATAGTAAAATGCCTCCTCTTGTTTGAAAAGCGGGCGTACCCGTTTTCCAGTGCTTTCTCTTATTATAGCATACTTTGCAGTTTTTTGCACGTTTCACACGGGATTTTTTCTGGCTTCTATAAAAATTCTACATTTTGCACATCTATATGAAGAATGATTTATGCATTATGACAATATCCGTTTACTTGGTAGCATTCTGAATGGCTTCGATGATTTCCGGATAATACCATGTGCAGTCCTTGCGGTTCAGCAGACCGAAACCGTTCTTCGTTTCGTTGTTGTCCCAGATAAAGCACTTGATGCCGTGCTTCTTGGCTGTGCTGAGATAATAGCTGAACCATGCTACTCTTGCGGAGGTGTTTTCGTTCTTGTTCACGCAGCCGGTTTCGTCAATGATGACCGGAATGCCCTTGCTGACAAAGGTGTCGTCCAGATACTGGAACATGGTGTCCAGTTCCTGCTTGTCGGCATCGCTGCCCCAGTCGGCACGGGTGTCGTCCGGACCGCAGAAATTCCACGGGGCGTAGATGTGCAGGGATACGATCACATGGTCGTCTTTCGGAACCACCAGACCGCCGACAGCGTTCTTCTCCACGGACTGGGCATAGGTGCTGACAACCAGCGTTCTGTCCTTGTTGGAGCCACCGGAAGAACGGACTGTGTCCACAAATGCCTGATACAGAGCGTTGATAACGTCATAGGATTCCTGTGTGCCGCCGGTCCATTCCTCTGCGGAACCGATCATACGCGGTTCGTTCATGCCCTCGAAGATCAGGCGGTGGTCGTAGTTCTGGAATGTGGCACAGATCTGCTTCCAGATGTTTGTCAGGGTGGACTTATCGCTTTCCAGTTTTTCACTGGAGGGTGTCAGCCATGTGTAGTCATCGTGGTGTACATTCACAATAACATACAGCCCGTCGTTATAGGCGTAGTCTACAACTTCCTTGACGCGGTTCATCCACGCCGCATCAATGGTACCGTCGGCGGACATGTGCTCGCTCCACGTTACCGGCACACGAATAGCATTGAAGCCAGCAGCCTTTACGGTGTCGATCATCTGCTGGGTGGTTTTCGGGTTGCCCCAGCCGGTTTCCGTATCGCTGGAGCTGGTGTTGTAGCTGTCCAGTGAGTTGCCCAGATTCCAGCCCACCTTGATGTTCTCCACGATCTGCTTGCTGGTCATAGCGTTGACCTGCTCCGCAGTAGGTGTTTCACCGGAAACTGCTGCCACTTCCCCGCCCTTGGAGGACTCGTCCGACTTCGGCTCGGTCTTGGTGGTCGTTCCGGTGCTGTTGCTGTAGCGGACGCTGATGTTGTTCAGGGTAATGCTGGGCTGGTCGCTCCACCAGTACCCCAGCATCACATCACCGCTGGGGTCAATGCTCTCCTTGACATCGTCCGGCACGATCCACGTCAGGGAAAGGCTGGAGGAATCTGTGAACACGCAGACGTTCTTGGTCTGATACCAGCCGGCATCGGTGGCACAGTCTGCGTTCTTGTCCACAGACACGCCGAACGCACCGGTGAACTTGCCCAGTGCACCAGTGCTGCTGATGTCAAAGGTGACTGTCTGAAGCGTATCCTCTGCCCCGATCAAATCGGACAGAGCGATCTTTGCCGTCTTGGCTGCCTCATCGTTGAAACTCAAAGTTGCAGCCGGACTGGCGGAATTGGTACCGTCTACCGGCACTTCCTTGGTACGGGTGTAGGTGCACACAATGCTGGACAGCTTCACCTGCTGCACATTGCTCCACCAGTGTCCGAACAGGACTTCGCCGCTGGGGTCGATCTCCGTCTGGATCTCTGCGGGAACATTCCATGTGAATTCCGCATAGGCACTGTTCTGGGACTGCTCAAAGTCTGCCGCCTGATACCAGCCGGCATCAGTGGCACTGGCACAGCCGTCCTTGACGGAAACGCCGTAGCCGCCCTTGAAGTCGCCCAGACTGGACGAACCGTCGGCGGAGTACACGATAAAGGTAAAGGACTGTACCACGTCGCCCTCCTGAATAAAGTTATCCAGCTTGGCTTTGTAATTGTTGGTGGTATCGCTGCCCTTGTCCAGCATGGCATTGATGTCGGTCAGTTCCGTGCCCAACGTGGTGGAAACCGTTTCTGTGGGGCTGACGTGAACTGTGGTAGTTTCCGCGGTGGTGGTTTTTTCCGCGGCGGTAGTGGTTTCCTTTTCAGAGGATTCCTCGGCAGCAGAAGACTCCGGCTGGCTGCTGTCGCTGCTCTGCTTGCCGCAGCCGGTAAATGCCGAGCCAGCCAGCACACCGGCGAGAAGCAGTGCCGTCAATTTTTTCCATGATCTCATATAGTTGTTCCTTTCTAAAAAAACAACGGATGCCAAAAGGATTTCAGCATCCGCCGTTTGTCTTTCAGGCAACACTGCACATGCTTAGTACAGGATTGCCTTTCCATCAAAATGTGATCAGTCTACTGTGACGATCTCGCCCATCTGGTTGCGGCCTGCACCAATGGCATTGGATTCGTCCGTGTCGATGTGCATTGCAGTTGCATAGTTCGGAGAAACACGGCAAACCACGTCACCCAGAATTGCCTTTCTGCCGTCTGTTTCAACACGTACCCAAACGATGTCCTTATCCTTTACGCCTGCCTTTGCTGCGTCTTCCGGAGTGAAGTGAATGTGACGCTTTGCCACGATCACACCCTCAGAAATTTCCAGCTGACCTGCCGGTCCCACAATGGTACATGCACCGGAACCTGCAACATCACCGGATTCGCGAACCGGAGCAGCGATGCCGATCGAACGTGCGTCTGTTGCAGACAGTTCTACCTGATTGGCACTCCGGAACGGACCCAGAATGGAAACGTTCGGCAGTTCCTTCTTCGGTCCAACGATCGTTACGCGTTCTTCACTGGCAAACTGACCCGGCTGCGACAGCATCTTCTTGACAGTCAGTTCCTTTCCCTCACCGAACAGCACTGCGAATGCTTCCGCAGTCAGATGTACGTGTCTTGCAGATGTTTCAACAATAAACTTTTCAGACATGGTGTAATACCTCCCATAAATGCTAACCGGCAATGCACCGGCTTCTTACAATATTGTACTACTTTTTGCCGCTTTCGTCAAGGGTATAGTCCGATTTTCGTGAAAATCACACAGCCGCCCGGTTGTACACGCAATTTCCATATTTCTTGACATCTTTTTCAAAATGTGATACAATAGGACAAGAAAAAAGAGAGGAATTTGCCCTATGTATTACGTCTGTTATGTACTGCATCATTTTTGCTTTTGGTGCGGCGATTGGCAGCTTTCTGAACGTCTGTATCTACCGTCTGCCCAAAGAGGAATCTCTCTGGCGGAACAACTCCCACTGCATGACCTGCGGTACACCCATTCGCAAGCGGGATCTGATCCCGATCTTCAGCTGGTGCCGTCTGCGGGGAAAATGCCACAGCTGCGGGGCAAAAATCCCCTTTCGCTACACGCTGGTGGAAAGCCTGAATGCGATCTTATACGTGTTGATCTTTGCCTATTTCGGCATCTTTGAACAGCCGGTCTATGCGGCTCTGGTATGTCTGTTCTGTTCGGCTCTGATCGTGGTCTTTTTCATGGACTTGGACACCCAGCTGATTAGTCTGTATGTGATCGGATTCATCGGGCTGCTGGGCGTTGCGGTTACGGTTTACGATGTCTGCACCGGAAATGGCACGCTGCTCTCCCACCTGATCGGAGCCGCAGCGGCATCGGTTCCGCTGTTCCTGCTGGTAATTCTGTCCGGCGAACGTGCCATGGGACGGGGCGACGCGGAACTGATGCTGGCAGGCGGCTTGTTCCTCGGTGTCAAAGGTGTTGTGGTAGGGCTGTTTCTGGGGCTGATCCTCGGCTGCATCTTCGGCATGATCCACAAGGCAAAAACCGGCGATTCCAAATTTGCCTTTGGACCGTACCTCTCCGCCGGCATGGCAATGGCTCTGGTGGTCGGAGAACCCATTGCAAATCTGTACTTACAGCTCTGCGGTCTGAAATGACCGCCCGAACACAGAAAGGCTCATCTCCGGTACGCTCCGGAAATGAGCCTTTTCTTTTTGGATTATTTCGAGCGTTACGCCGCCGGAGAAACACCCTCCACATGAATGGTGTAGTCCGTCATGATCTTATTGCTCCAGAAGAACCACTGCCCCGTCTTGGCGTTGTAGTTGTTCTTGGCAGACAGCACCTCCGTGCCAACCTTTACGGTATAGCTGTCAGAGAGCGTGTAGCCCGCCTTGGGGGTAATGGTGAAGTAGCACACGCCGCTGTCGTTGAACAGCGGGTCGCTGAACGTGATGTTGCAGCCCGCCGCACTGGATTCGTCCAGACCTACGTTTTTGCCGTTTTCGCTGGCGGCAATGGGCGGTGCGGTGGTGGTAGTTGTTGTAGTTGTGGTGGTTTGAGGGGCGGTGGTTGTTGTGGTTGTAGTAACAACTTCAACAGATTTAGGAAGGCAAGCAGCAATACTGTTTTCTCGATATACAGTGTTTACCATTTGAGCAAGTGGTGTGTCAGGATTAGCCTTATAAACAACTCCGTTTTTAATCCAGAGTTCGTGAAGACCATCTGTTACCATTTTAGTAGTAATGTGATATGTACACCAACCACACTGTTTTGTTTGCTCTAGCTGATTTGGCTTACCGCTTATAGAAACATCGCTGTTATTATATTTGGGGAAAATATGCAAAACACCGTAATCATCATTAAATGTGATTAAAACATCTTCTGATTTGGTATAGGTAACTGCATTCTCATAATTGGGAATTTCACTGATACTTCCGCCGCTACGAAGAATGTGAACTGTACTATACTCAGGATCATCATAAATATAATGAATTAAAAGTTCATCAGAAGAAATTGTGGAATCAGTCTGTTTATTACTGGTTGTTGCAGTGGTACTTATAGTCGTGCTGGTTGTGGCAGAAGTTGTAGTCGTTGCAGCCGTAGTTTCTGTCACGGAGGTAGTCGCCGTTGCGGTACTGCTTGCAGTAGTTTCCGCGGTGGTCGTTGCGGCAGTTGCAGTGGTTGCGGTTGTTGCAGCCGTGCTTGTGGTTGCGGTGGTCGTTGTGGTAGTCGTTGTTGTGGTGGTTGCTGTAGTCGTGGTCGTTGTGGTGGTTGTTGTCGTGGTAGTCGTTGTTGTTATGGTTGTAGCCGCAGTCGTCGTGCTGGTAGTCGTTTTGGCTGTGGTTTCGGTTTCAGGCAGCGGAGGTGTGGTAGTCGTGGTAGTCGTTGTCGTATTTTTCGGAGCAACGATCTCGCACTGAATCTCCTCCGGACTGACACCCTTACAATAGAGGTGCACGATCTTATCCGCCGAAGCAGCCGATGTCACAGCACTGTTTGAATTCATCATAAAGGTTTTCAGATTCTGATCCGGAGCCAGCAGGGTGTAATCCTTGCTGTACACATCATAATTCAGCGTGGACGGATACTTGACAAACTTCACGCCCACTTCGCCCGCATTGGTGATATAGTCGCACTTCGTCCAGTCGAGGGTGATGTTGGTGTAGGTGCTGTCGCCGTTGAGGGTGAGCATGGGGGTGTAACTGTCGATCGTACTTTCAGACGAGTTTCCGCCGGAGTAATCCATTTTCAGGCTAATGTCTACATCTGTACTGGTTGCACCAGATGTCCAAAAGCTGCTAAGAAATACTAATTTCAAATAAGGGTAGCGGCTGTATGTCATGACAATAACAATTCTAGCTGTAGAATTGTCTGATGCATCTGGCTTTTCTGCCCAGTAATTCCCGCCGTTTTCCGGTTTTCCGTAAATAAATGAACTTTGTTGAATACTGCCATATTTTACGCCGTCATATCCATCATAGGACTTGTTCTGTCCAACGCTTACATCTCCCGTTCTTCCATTTTCCATGGAATCGATCAGTTTATCGGCATCAACATTGCGAATTGTAATGCTCAACTGATTTCCCACAGAGTATCCGCATTTCGAAACGTCCATATAAATGGAAGTATTCCAACTCTGCTTATCCACTTCATATCGATCTGAAAAGTCATTCAGTTGAGAACCATTATTTGCATACACCAGAAAATTTTTCTTTTCCGGAGAACACTTTTTTCCGATTCCGGCATATGTTCCTTCTACATAGAGCCAGCCACGGCTGGATTCCTCACCGCTGTTAGTTCGTAAAAGTACACGGTATTTTATCTTTGTGTTATTTACAAATGTACTGTCCGGATTTACAGTAATGGAAGAATCGTACTTATTTTGAAAAGCACTGATATAATCCGGATTTCCGTCGGTTCGAAAATCACCCCGCCCGTTTGCAAAAATATCACTGTATTTTACCCAGCCATGATCGTACATTGCAGCACTGTCGTAGATCTCATTTCCGTCAGCATCTTTATCAATGAATTTCAGATCTTCTGTGTTATTGTCATCGCCTATGTAAATATAGATTTTTTCCCATGTACTTTCGGAACCGTCACTATAACTGGTAACTGCATACTGTGCACCGTCGCCTGCACCATTCAGACTGTACATAGACGGAAAGGCATAGCTTCCTGCATATTCGACAGGATTCCAATTGGTTTGATGATAACCGCAAAAATAGGGCATGTCAAACTGCACGAACTTACAGCTGTTGGAAACATAGTCTGTCAAATTGACGATCGTGGTGTCCGGTGTCCACCAGCCACTCCAAGTTGCATCTTTTGTAAAGTCATTCTCGGGATGTGTTTTTCCCCATTCTTCCCAGTACGATTTGGTATTGACTCTATCGTCCAGATTCCCCCAGCCTTTGGTTTCTGTTGTGGTGATCGTGGTGCTGCTCATCGGATACGCACTCGCATCTGTATAATTCGTCTTCAACACCAAATTACACTCCTGCACCGACTGCACCGCAGCGTATCCGTCGCAGGAAACCGCAATATCCACTTTCTGGCTGGTTTTCACCGCATCATGATAGGTCAGCGAAACCGTAAACACCGCATTGGCATCGCTGCTGGCACCGGTGATCTGATACACCTTTTGATTATCGGTGCTTTTTTCTGTATCCAGTGTCACGTATCTTCCGGCATCTGCACACAGAATGCCATACGCATTCCGCTGCACCTCGTTCCAGTTCCAGTACCGGCTTTGGGGCAACTGGGTCTGTAATTCGTCTGCCAGATTATTCGCCACAGTCTGATAATTCTGAACCTTTGCCGCCTGCACATAGGCAGAGATATTCGGGGCACAGAGTGCCGCAATGATTGCCATGATCACCAGCACTACGATCAATTCCACAAGAGAAAAGCCTTTTCGATTTCGTTTCATCTCTCTCACCTCTCCGAAAATATACAGACGGACACGCTTAACTTAACAGATCCAGAATCTCATTCTTGTTGTTGGATACCCGAATGGCATCATCCCGCCGGATCGTGCCGGCTCTTACCAGCCGTGCCAGATCGGCATTCAGGGTGTGCATGCCCAGTGCCGCACTGGACTGCATGACCGTTGCCAGCTGGAAGCACTTATTGTCACGGATCAGGCTGCCTACCGCATCGGTTCCCACCAGAATTTCTGTAGCAGCCACACGGCCGCCGCCCATTGCCAGCGGGATCAGAGCCTGTGTGATAACGCCCTTCAGAATCGTGGACAGCTGTGTCCGGATCTGGTTCTGGGCGTGGGGCGGACAGCTGTCAATGATACGATCCAGCGTCTGTGCCGCACCGGTGGTGTGCAGAGTGGACATGACCAAGTGTCCGGTTTCTGCGGCGGTGACAGCGGCAGAAATCGTTTCGTAGTCACGCATTTCTCCCACGAGAATGACATCAGGGTCTTCACGGAGAGCAGAACGCAGGGACGCTGCAAAGCTCTTGGTATCCACGCCGATTTCACGCTGGTGAATGACCGACATGCCCGACTCGTAAACATATTCCACAGGGTCCTCAATGGTGATGATATGCTCCGAACGATTCTTGTTGATATAGTCGATCATGGCGGACAGAGTGGTAGATTTACCGCTTCCCGTCGGACCTGTCACCAGAATCAGTCCTCTTGGCTGGTCTGCCAAGTCCCGCAGCACTTTCGGCATTTGCAGCTGTTCCAGTGTGGGAATGGTGTTGTTCAGCAGACGAATCGTGGCTGCCACCTTTTTCATCTGCCGGAAAACATTGACACGCTGGCGGCAATAGTCCGGCGTTTCAATGGCAAAGTCCACGTCGTCGCCGTTTTCCAGCTGTTCCCGCTGTTCATCACTCAGCATGGACAGGATCATTTCCCGTGTTTCTGCTGCCGGAAATGAAAAGCCGCTGTCCAGCAGCTGCCCGTGGATACGGAACGAAACCGGCATGCCCTCGCTGATGTGAATATCAGAGCATTTCTTCTCCCGTGCTTTCATAATAAGTTCATTCATGGTCATGGCGGTATACCGTCCTTTCTGCAATCATTAGTCGGAATAATATGCGATCTTCATAACTTCTTCCGGCGTGGTCACGCCCTCTTTTACCAAGTCAATGGCACTGTCCAGCAGACTCCGCATGCCCTGTGTTTTCTTGGCATACTCCAGCATTTCCTGACTGTCTGCACTTTTGGCGATCATACGTTTCAGCGTTTTGTCTATATATACCATTTCGTGAATGGAAATACGCCCTTTATAGCCCGTGTTGTTGCAGACCTTACAGCCCTTGCCGCGGGTGATCATGGGAATGCCGTCCCCGACAATGGCGATGTCATCTGCTGTCGCCGGTTCTTCGTATTTACAGAACTGGCAGACCTTACGCACCAGACGCTGTGCCACGATACCTACCACAGAGTTGGAGATCAGATACGGTGCCACGCCCATATCCGCCAGACGGACAATGGACGAAATGGCATCGTTGGTATGCAGGGTGGAAACTACCAGGTGTCCGGTGATTGCAGAACGCACGGAAATTTCAGCCGTTTCTGCGTCACGGGTTTCACCGATCATGATAATATCCGGATCCTGTCGCAGCAGGGCACGCAGTCCCACTGCAAAGGTCATGCCGGCAGTCACATTAACGGAAGTCTGCGTGATATTGGGCAAATCTTTTTCCACAGGGTCCTCAATGGTAGAAATATTTACCGGTCGCTGGGACAGATGCTGCAATACCATATACAGCGTGGTCGTTTTACCGGAACCAGTCGGCCCCGTAATATAGATGATGCCGTTGGGGGCGGACATCATCTTCATCAGCATGTTATAGGAATACTCGTTCATGCCGAAGTGACCGGCGTGGTCGATCTTGGTATCCGACACCAGATAACGCATAACGATCTTCTCGCCGTGTGTCGTCGGCAGAACGGAAATACGCATACTGATGTCGATTCCCTCCAGCACAGCGTGGAAGTTGCCGTCCTGCGGGATACGTTTTTCCGCAATGTTCAGGTTGCTCATGATCTTGATACGGGCAACAATGGAGTTGTGCAGTGCCTTTTCCAGTGTCAGATAGCTGACCATCTGACCGTCGATACGCATACGCACCTGTGTGAAATCCTTAAACGGTTCAATGTGAATATCGCTGGCGTTGGTGCTGTATCCCCGTACCAGCAGCGAGTTGATCAGCTTGATGATCGGCACATCGTCGTCCGCATCGTCTGCCGTCAGCTGGGGCACCTCAATATCTTCTGCGGAAATATTCGCCTTTTTGGCTGCCTGCTTGGTACTGATCTCGGCATAGTAATACTCGATCGCCTTTTTGATTTTCGGACTTTCACTGAGCAGCACTTCCAGCGGCATATCCACGATCTGCCGAATATCTTCCTGTGCGTAGAAATTCAGCGGGTCAGACATGGCGAGCTGTAGACGGCTGTCGTTTTCCGACAGGGCAATGACATTGTATTTTTCCGCAAGCTGCTTGGGCACCTTGGCAACCACGTCTACATTGACCTCATACTCCTCCAGATTGACCATCTGGAGATCCAGTTTTTTCCCCAGTGCCTCCAGAACCTGTGTTTCTGTGACAAATCCCATTTCCTGCAGCAGTGTGCCGAAACGCACCTTCTTGCCGCTTTGTGTCTTCTGGAATTGCAGTGCCTGATCGATCTGTTCCTGTGTGATATAGCCATATTCTTTCAGCACTTCACCAATGGGTAAATTCTGCAATGTTCTCACCTTTTTCTATTGTTTCTATAGCGACACCGTACAAAGCCGTCAGGCGGGCTTTGTGCGGTGCTGCCCTATGGCAATACCGCACAAAGAGCATCTGGCGACTTTGCACGCCATCTGCTTGCAAATT
>OFPS01002056.1_pt1 | contig 12468 bp, 7 predicted proteins | sample 1542111 | NCBI WGS metagenome assembly OFPS01 (sample SAMN04209233, study PRJEB22552) | human gut metagenome | biome: gut; material: feces | host: Homo sapiens | place: USA: Oklahoma | reverse complement strand
ATTGATACGCCACCGTTCAAAACCGTTGTACCAATGTTATAGATGAAGTCCGGCACAAGCAATCCGGCAACAGCGACCCACACACAGTTGATGGAGTTGACAATGCAGGTGATAACGCAGAACGCCACCACATACCACGCGATCTGCTTGCCCAGATTGCCCTTGCTGCGGAACACGAAATTGCGCTGGATCGGGAAGTTGATGCATTCACCAATCACCATAGCAATCATGTAAGCGCAGAAATACGGCAGACCGCCGTGGGCGGCATCGTAGCCGAGGATGTTCCACTTGAAGGTTTCCCCAAACAGGGTCACATCCACGCCGGGCCAGCCGAAATCCACCACCGGCAGACTGCTGAACGCAGCGGGCAGAAATTGCAGCAGCAGATACTTGAACACGGTAATCAGGTTCGACACGATGACGAACAGACCGCCCTCGCGCACCCACTTGGCTGCGGCGGGGTGTTTTGCCGCAAAATTATTCCAAAACTGCATAATGCAACCTCCATCAAGCGCCGCGCAGACGCTTTTCCATCTGCGCATTCAGCACCACATTCTTAATTGCTTCATAAATCACCCGCACAAGACCCAGGATCCAGAAGCCCTGCAATTCCATGACAATGCCGTCCACCATGCCCATGCTGATGGCACCGTTCGTCATCTTTGCCAGGGCGCGAAGGGGCATATTGTACTGGAACAAAATGTTCAGATCCGGCTTGCCGCGTTTGTAGCTGGCATCCAGCAGGACCGTCAGCACAAGCCAGACAAGCCAGCCCAGCGGGCTGCGGGCGTGGTTCAGTTCGCCCAAGGTCAGATTGCGGTCAATTTTGGTTTTGCCGTTCGGGATGGGATGCCCCAGCAGCTTTTCAAAGTCTGCATCGGAAACGTGCAGCACATCCCCTTTATAATAGCAATCCAAGCCCTTATCCTCATACGGATGCACGGTAGCCGTTCCATGCACGGAGATTTTCTCGCACAGCCGGATGTCCTCCACGCTTGCGCCGACAAGCAGCTCATACTCGCCGCCCTCGATTTCCCAGCGGTTAGCCTTGACATTCCAGAAACGGAACGCCTTATCGTCCAGCGTAATGGTGATGCGCTGTTTCTCACCGGGGGCAAGCGTTACGCGGGCAAAGCCTTTCAGTTCCTTTGCAGGACGGAAAAGCTCACTGTTCTTTTTAGCAACATACAGCTGCACAATTTCCGTTCCTGCCACACTGCCGGTGTTCGTTACGGTAAGGCTGACCCCCTGTTCATCGGCGACCATATCGCTGTACGCAAACGTCGTGTAGCTCATGCCATAGCCAAACGGGAAGCGCACAGCTTTTTCCGCCGTGGTAAAGTAGCGGTAGCCGATGTACAGCCCCTCGCGGTACTCCACGGTCTTGCGGCGGGTGGCAAAGTCGGCGGCGCTGGGTACGTCGGCGTAGGTCAACGGCCATGTTTCTGCCAACTTGCCGCAGGGGTTGACCTTGCCGGTCAGTGCATCCGCAACGGCGCCCGCCCCCGCCTGACCGCCTAAGGCGGCGTACAACAGGGCTTGGCAGTTGTCCAGCCACGGCGTTTCGACTACGCTGCCGCTGTACAATACCACGACAATTTTCGGGTTGACAGCCGCCACAGCCTGCAGCAGATCCACCTGATTTTGCGCAAGGCGCAGATTGCTGCGGTCAAGACCCTCACTCTCGGCGATTTCATCCAGACCCATGCACAAAATAACTGTATCCGCCTGTGTCGCCAGTTCGCAGGCGGATTTCTGCAAAGCAGCATCCGGCTTACCGTGGCGGTCAAAGCCCTGCTGATACCCGATGACGTTCAACTCGGAGTCGATCAGCTTATCCAGCAGCACATCCACCTGTGTCGAGTTCACCATGCTGGAGCCTGCGCCCTGATAGCGCGGATTCTTGGCAAAATCACCGAGGAAAGCCACCTTGGTACCCGCCGCCAACGGCAGCAAAGAGCCCTCGTTTTTCAGCAGCACAAGACTTTCCGCGGCGGCGCGGCGGGCAAGCGCATGATGGGCTGCCGCATCAAACTCACGCGGGGCAGCGTCCAGCGCAGCCTTGGTATCAAACACCAGCGGCAGCAGCTCTGACAAGCGGGCGTCGATGTCGGATTCAGAGATTTTCCCGCTTTCCACCGCCGCCAGCAGTTCGCGCACGCTGTCCCCGCCGGGCGCGGGCATTTCCAGCGTGGAGCCGTTTTTCACACCCAGCGCGTGGTCGTTGCTTCCGCCCCAGTCGGTGATGACCGCGCCGTCAAAGCCCCACTCACCGCGCAAAATCTCCATGAGCAGGTGCTTATTCTCGTTGGCATACGTACCGTTCACAAGATTGTAGGACGACATAATGCTGCGGGGATGCCCCTCTTTGACGGCAATTTCAAACCCGGTCAGGTAAATTTCCCGCAGGGTGCGCTCGTCCACGATGGAATCCGAAGCCATACGCCGCGTTTCCTGACTGTTGACGGCAAAGTGCTTCGGGCAGGCAGCTACGCCCTTGGACTGGATGCCGCGAATATATCCCGCCGCCAGCTTGCCCGCGAGATACGGGTCCTCGGAGAAATACTCAAAGCTGCGCCCGCACAGCGGGTTGCGCTTCATGTTAAGCCCCGGTCCCAACACCACCGACACTTCCTGCGCAGCGGCTTCCTCGCCCAAGGCTGCGCCGATTTCCTCGCCCAGCGCGGCATCCCAGCTGTTTGCAACAGCCGACGCCGTGGGGAAGCAGGTGGCGGGAACACTGGGGTTCAGCCCCAAGTGGTCGCTCTCCCCCGCCTGCTTGCGCAAGCCGTGGGGACCGTCCGACAGCCAGATCTGCGGGATGCCGTGTTCGGGCATACCCCGCGTTTTGAAGGTCTCCGCGCCGGAAAGCAGCGCGCATTTTTCTTCCAAGGTCAATTCTTTCAGCAAAAGTTCTGTATTTTGCATATATTTTCCCTTCTCATAAGAAAAGCCGCATCCAACGCCTGCAAGCAGACATCAGACGCGGCTTTTATTCAGCAAGTACCGTTAGGTTTTATCAGGGGCAATGGACGCTTACTCTGCCGCCAGCGTGACCACAGCCTCGTTGATGGAGTAGGTGGTGCTGGAGCCCCAGCCGGAGACGATTTCGTCGTGGGCGGGGATGGTCAGCTGCTTGCTGCCGTCCTCACCCTCGGTGATGGGCACCGTCAGGGCATCGCTGCCGTTCAGGGTCATGGTAAGGGCATCGTCCTGCGCATCCACCAGCGTGCCGGTGATGGATGCAGAGCCGTCGGCGGCAGTCAGCGTGCAGACCTTGTGGGAGTAATCCACCAGCAGCACGGCATCCGTTGCGGTGGGCGTCTCACCCTGCACCAGCTCATAGCTGCCCGTGTACTGCTCGGTGACCAGATCCTCGACCTGCACTTCAAACGTAGCGGTCGCACCCAGGAAGGAGGCCGTCACGGTCTTGGTGCCTACGGTGTCGCTGTCGTAACCGGTGAAGGTCAAGCGACCGCCCCAGATGGACTCCTCCGCACCGTTGGCGCGGGTAGCCGTCACAACCAGCTCGCCCGGGTTGAAGGTGTCACCCGTGTAGAAAGTGCGCAGGTTGGAGGCATCGATCGTCAGGCTCTTGGCAGGGGCATAGGGCTGACCGTAGATGTTGATGTTGCGGGTGAACGCACCGCCCATAACGCCATAGCTCAGGCTGGCTTCCATGCTGTATGCGCCGTGGTCGGTGTCAAAGATGAAGACATCCGCATCTGCGCCGCCATCCACATCGGTGGGGCGCACAGTGCCGTCGGCGTCCTGATTGCCCAGCAGATGAATGACGAAGTTCTTCTCGCCGTTTTCATCGTAGTTGTACCAGTAGCCGTAAACATGGGAGATAGAGTCGCCGCCCACGGAGGTGTTGGGACCGCTGAAGGAACCCCACATCGAACCGTCGGTGTAGCAGTACATATCCAGACAGGCCGGATCCACGATGGTGCTGAAGCCCTCGGTGTACTGACCCTCGAAGAAGTAGGCGACTTCCCCGTTCGGCTCCTTGGCTTCCCAGGTTTCCTGCGGGATGGCAACCAGGTCATCCAGCGTCTTGGAGGTGAACTCGTTGTCGCTGTAGTTCATAACGGGACCCTCGGCAGAGGTCTGCGCCGTATCGGGGGCAACCTCCGCATTGTCGGCCGAGGGCAGGCTGCTGCTCTGCAGGGAGAAACCGCCCACGCAGACCGCAGCGACCACGACCACCGCACCGGCGGCAGCAAACTGTTTGCCGGTGGCTTTTGCCTCGCCGGTTTTCGTCTGCTTGCAGAAGCAGGCAATCACGCTGAGCAGGCAGGCAATGAAAGTGCCGACCATATAAAACACGCACAGACCGGCGTTGCCGCCCGCAAAGGTGACATGGTTGATGACATCGGCAAAGACGAAATACAACTGCACAACGACAAGATACAGGGCGATATTATAAATGACCGCCTGAATCAGTGCGCTGAACGGAACGGAAACAAAGAAGAAAACGAGCGAAGCGGCAGCACCGACCAGCAGCACCACGCCGGCCATCGTGCCGGAGTGACCCAGAGGGGCAGCCGTGGCCTGTGTGAGCAGGAATACAATGCCGGTGATCAGCGCGACCAGCGCTGCGGCAAGGCAGAACCAGCTGCCCAGCCCTTTATTTTTCAAGCCTTTATTCATCAGGTTCCACCTCCATCAATTCTTTTTGGCGGCACGATTCTTCCGCTTTTCCTCGGAGAAAACGTCCGTGTAGGTATGCAGCACATACATCACGACAGCGGCAACGGCCAGTGCGCAGAACACAACATCGAGAGCGCGCAGGGTCGTCTGCCACCACGGGGCCGCGTCGGAAACGACAACGTCCTCCGCGCCGGAGCCGCCCATAGAGGACTGCAGCATGACGTAGTACAGATAATGGTTGGAGTCGATGACCTTCTGCAGCAGGTCGCCGTCATCGGTGCTGGTGATCAGCTTCTCGATTTCGTTCGGGCGGGCGGTATCCAGGCAGAAGATGTTGTTGCCCGCCATCAGCATTTCGGGGGCGGAGGAATACTCGGACGCAGTCAGAGCATCGTCAATGATGTAGCCGCCGTAGTTCCACTCATCGCGCAGGATGTGCTGGATGCCCTGGTTGGCGGCAGCGTACATAACGCCGATACGGTTGTAAGCGGTCATAACGCCGAGAGAATCGCCCTCAGCCAGAGAACCCTCAAAGGCGCGCATATAGATCTCGCGGATGGCCTGCTCGTTCGCAAAGGTGGAAATGCCCTGACGACCGGCTTCCTGCTCGTTCAGGAAGAAGTGCTTGACCGTACCGATCAGACCCTTGTTGCGCATACCGTGGGAAACGGCCTTGGCAGCATAGTAGCTGAGAACGCCGTCTTCGGAGAAATACTCAGAAGTACGACCGGAGTAGGGAGAACGCAGGGTGTCCGCGCCGGGCGCGTAGGCGATGGGGATAGACGCATACAGCGCATCCTCGCCGTACATCTCGCCAAAGCGGGTCTGCACATCGTGGTTCCAGGTTGCGCCGACGATGGGCAGCGTAGCCCAGCCGGTGCAGTTGCGGCGGTCGCCGTACTTAAACTGACCGTTCATGCCCTCGGGACCATCGACGATGGTGCAGCCGGGCTTGTTGACCGCCTTGACAGCCTTGATGCCCTTGGAGTCGCCCATGTTGATGAGCAGATCGCTCAGCGTCAGCTGAGAAAGGAAGTCGTTCCACTTCGGGTCGTCGAAGGCGACGCCGATCATATCGCTGAAGTTGATCTTCTCATCCAGCTCCACGCCGAGGTTGAAGTCGGAAACGCTCTTGGCGTCGGCCGCCTTGACGTAGGTCTGCATATTCAGACCGTTGTACAGCTTATCGTTGACCGTCAGGGTCTCCAGCGTGGTGGGGTAGGTCGTATCCCACGCGCTGCGGGACAGGTAGGTAATTTTTTCGTCGTCGTTCGCCCAGTAGTTCACATCGGCGTCGTCGAAGGTATTCGTGACTTCCACATCGCTGTTGTAACGGGAGTTGCGGTACTTTTGGGTATCGACCTCGGTGTTGGGGGCGGTCCAGGTGGCCACGGCGGCGGTGTTGCCGGTGACGACATTGCCGTCCTGGTCGATCAGCTTGCCCGCAACGGCGTCACCGCACTTGGCGGCCAGCACATTGTTCAGTGCCTCATGTGCGCCGTTGCCGACGGCGAAGTAGTAATCGCCCGCATCGAGGATGTAGCCCTTCGCGCCCTTGGCGTCATAGGACGCGAGGAAGTAGCCGGGCACATCAACCGTGACAGTCTCGGATGCACCTGCGGCCACGTCGATTTTGTCATAGCCCAGCAGCTGGATCGAGGACTTTTCGACGTTGTTCTGCTTGTCGTAGTCGGTGTAGGGGGACTGTCCGTACAGCTCCACCGTAGCCTTGCCGTCCCTGTCGCCGGTATTGTTCACCGTGACGGTCGCCGTAAAGGTGTCGGTGTCGCTGTTGTAGTCCAGTTTGTCAAGGCTGTACTCATAGTTCGTGTAGGACAGACCGTAGCCGAAGGGGAAGCAGACCTCCTCGGCGTAGTTCCAGCCGTCGGTCGAGGCTTTGGTGCCAACCGCGGAATCGGCGTTGCCCTGGCCGAGGATGGTGTCCTCGTAGCGGGTCTCGTAGTAGCGGTAGCCGACGTAGATGCCCTCGTTATAGCTGACAAAGCTGTCGCCTGCCGCGCGGGGCGTTTTGCTGCCGTAGTTGTAGGCGTGCAGACCGAAGTTCTCGGCGCTGGGCGCGGACAGGGAGTTGGCGGCAAAGGTGGCGGTGGTGTGACCGGAGGGGTTGACCTCACCGGTCACAACGCGGATGGCGCCGGGCATACCGTAGAAGCCGGGGTTGCCGACCCACAGCACAGCGTCAACATTGTACTCGTCCAGCCAGTCCATCTCCATCGCAAAGACGGAGTTCAGCAGGACGACGGTTTTCTTGAATTTGCCGGAGTCCTTGATTTTCTGGAAGATTGCCTTCTCGTTGTCGTCCAGCTCCAGCATACGCTTGCCCTTGTCGTTGACCATCGCAAGGTCGTTGCCCTCGGTGGCAAAGCGGGACAGCGTAACAAACGCGACATCGCCGTAGGACGCAAACGAGTCGGTAACGCTGCCGGTGAACAGCGCCGGGTCATATTCGCCCACGCTGGAAACGCTTCTTTCTTTCGGCGCTTCGGCGGAAGCGTAGGCGTCCAGCACGGTTTGGTTCACGTTGAAGCCGGCATCCTGCAGGGCGTCAACGGGGGTTTTCTGGTAATCCGGGTTTGTGGAGGAACCGCCTGCCGTGCTGCGGAACACCGGGTCGATGCTGCCGCGGCCAAAGACCGTGACGTTGCGCTCAGACTCGGAAAGCGGCAGGGCATTGTTGCGGTTGTAGAGCAGCACGCTGCCCTCTTCTTCTTCCTGCTCACAGAACTGATAAGCGGCTTCGATGTACTTTTCGTAGCTTGCGTCAGACAGGGTGCCGTCAGCGGAGAACTCCGTGCCGCCGTAAGATGCGTCACCGCCTTCGATGCCGAGTGCGTGGTTGACTTCGCCTTCCTGCTGGAACGCAATAGTCGTTCCGGTCAGGACAAGGTTGGCCACCAGCACAGCCGCGCCGGACAAGCCCAGCCAACGGCGGGACTTGCTTGAGGTTTCCTTTTGTGCCATAGGTTTTTCTCCTTCCTTAACTGTCACAGATGAATGATACGATGCGCTTACTGCCAAGGACTGCGCACTTCCCCTTTTGCAGAAACCGTTCATATCTTTTTCACAAAGCTATCATAAAGGGAAGCGTTGACCGGGTCAATGGAGTTGGCGCAAACGTCAAAAAACACGGCACAAATGACACAAAAGCAAAGCGACTGCCGAAAGGCAGTCGCTTTTGGGTTATGCAGTTTCTTTTTGGCTTTTCCCGCAGGGGAAGGTGACCACCAGGTAAAAAATCGAGTCCTCCACAAAGCAGTCTGCCGTGCCGCCGTACAGCTCGGCAATGCTTTTGATGCTTTTTATGCCGTAGCCATGCTCCTCGGTATCCTGTTTGGTTGTGACGATAGCACCGTCCCGCAGCGTCGGCGGTGCGGGGGTGTAGTTCTGCACGCGGATGACCGCCATGTCACGGCAGCGGCTTATGTCCAGTGTGATGACCCGCTTAGACGCATCGTTTACCTGCGTCAGGCACTCAATGGCATTGTCCAGCGCATTGCCCAGCAGGGAGTAAATGTGGTAGTGCTTCATATTCTCCAGACAGCTGCCGTCTGCCGAGCAGACCAGCTGAATCCCTGCCTGCCCGCAGAGTGCCGACTTTTGGGTCAGTGTGATGTCCAGCGCCTTATTCCCGGTGAGATAGCGCAGGTTCAGGTTGTCCATCTCTTCTTCCAAACGGGCGCGTTCCTCATCTGTGGCGCGGGAATACTGCTGTTTCAGGTCATGGTAGCGGATGTTGATTTTTTCCATGTCTTTTTTTGCCTGCTCATACTGCTGCTTGTCACATTCCAGCAGCTGCGCCAGCGTTTCATTCTCTTGTTCCAGACTCTTGATGCTGCAATTTGAAAATTCCAGCGCCAGAATCGTGATGGCAAACAGGATGCAGAACGCATTCAGCGCCAGATAGGCGGTCAGGTAGGACTCTGCGCTGCTGTCCAGGACATCCTCCAGCACAACACTCAGGTAGACCGCGGCAATCAGGAAAAAGCCGGAGTAAAGCACGGTCTTGACATTGTCAAACAGCAGGCGCCCGCGCCGGATGCGCAGGGTGAACAGCAGGTAGATGACCAGGCAGACCACAAGGTTGCTGAAAAGCAGAATGACAAAGTTAACGCGCCCGTCTGTGCGCCCATGCTGAATCCGCCAAATAATAGGCATATAGGCCAGCTTACTGGCAATGTGCTGCACCGCGTAGGCACAGGTTGTATAAAACAGGGCGTGCAGCGGGCTGCAGTCAAAGCTGAACCATATCAGACCAAACAGCAGCGTCGTATACAGCAGCAATTTTGCCCACTGCGGCAGAAATGTCAGGGTATCCGTCAGTGCGAGAAAGCCCCATACACCCGCCGCCAACCGCGGAACGAAGCAGCTGCGGCGCTGCCCCCACGGGACAAACAGGCAGGCGCATAGAATCATACCCAGCTGGATTTGCTGGTTCAGTATCCAATTTATGACCGGCACGGGTCTTCCCACTCCTTTTTTGCCATATATCGGGAGAATGCTTCGGTGAAGGCGTCCTTGTAGGTGCGCCCGATGGGCAGTGCCGCCCCGCCGATATAGACATTCATACGGCTTACCGCCGTGATACAGCGCAGGTTCACAAGATAACTGGCGCTGCATCGCACAAAGCCGTAGGGCGTCAGCTGCGCCGCGATTTCCTGCATCGAACCGCGGTTTTTGATGATCTCGGTCTTAGCGTCCCCGCCGCACAGGTTGTACAGCAGGTCGTGCTGGCGCACCTCCACATAGGCGATTTCCGCTGCATCCAGCAGCCGCGTCACGGTGCCGTCCTTGACGACAATGTGCGGCGGCGCCGTCTTTTGACCGGCGCGCTTTTGCAGCACCTTCAGCGCCCGCGTCAGATACATATGGAAGGAGTACCACTGTATCGGCTTTACAATAAAGCCCAGCGCGCCGACACTGTACCCGTTCAGCGCGAATTGCTGCAAATTCGTGCAAAAAATGAGGATGACGTCTTGATCTGTCTCCCGGATTTTTTCGGCCAGTTCCATGCCGGACATCTGCGGCATATCAATGTCCAGATATAAAATGTCAAAATCACGGTCTTGCGCCGCCAGATAGACTGCCGCACAGTCGAACTCCTGTACGTTCAGTTCTGTGCCGTTCTCCGCGCCAAACCGCGCCAGTGCCTGTTTCAGTTGGTCTCTTTCTTGTTTTTCATCGTCCACAATGCCGATTCGGATCATCGTGCGTTCCTCCCCCCGCGCAAAGATCTATACAAATATGATATACCCCCGAACGCAGCCGCGTCAACCTTTTACGAGCGAATCGTCCAATTTTTCCAAGATATTTTCGGAATACTGCGTGCTGCGCATGGAAGATTCTTGACCACTACGGTGGCAAAGGAATAAAAAAGCAGCAAATACATCGGCAAAATAACAGCACAGCCCCCGCCAAAAACTCATAGAGCTTGGCGGGGGCTGTACTATTTTAATAATCAGCCAATATTTAAATCAGGCCCATCAGGCTGGGCAGGCCCAGAGACAGAGCCGGGATGTAGGTGACGGCCAGCAGGGCGGCAACCAGTGCCGCAAAGTAGGGGATCAGCTTGGACGTGACCTGCTCGATGGAGACATGGCCGATACCGCAGCCGACGAACAGAACCGAGCCGACCGGCGGGGTGATGTTGCCCAGGCACATATTGAAGATCAGCATAACGCCGAACTGGATCTCCGTCATGCCAAAGCTGGTGGCGATGGGCAGGAAGATCGGAGTGAAAATCAGGATGGCCGGGGTGATGTCCATGAACATGCCGATGACCAGCAGGATGATGTTCATGAGCAGGAAGATGATGTACTTGTTGCTGGTCAGACTCATCAGGCCGTTGGAGATGGCTGCCGGGATGCCGGAGTAAGCCATAACAAAGGACATAGCGGAGGAAGCGGAGATCAGGAACAGGATGATACCGGAAGTTTTGGCGGAATCCAGCAGGATCTTCAAGAAGCTCTTGAACGTGATGCTCTTGTAGACGATGGAGAGGATCAGACAGTACAGAACTGCGATGCCAGCGCCCTCGGTAGCGGTGAAGATACCGGAAACGATACCGCCGATAACGATGACGATGAGCAGCAGAGAGGGCACAGCGTCCCAAATGGTCTTGCCGATGCTCTTGCTCTTATCATAACCGGTAGCTTTCATGCCTGCCTTTTTGGCGCCGACAAAGGCAACCAGCATGCAGCACAGGCCCATCAGGATGCCGGGAACGTAACCAGCCATGAACAGGGTGGAGATGGAAACACCGCCAGCAACGGTGGAGTAAACAATGAATGCGGAGGTGGGCGGGATCAGCAGGCCGGTGGGGGCGGAGGCAATGTTGGCGGCGGCGGAGTAGGCGGGGTCGTAGCCGTTTTCTTCCTCAATGGGGCTGATGCAGCCGCCCATGGCGGATGCGGCAGCAACGGAGGAGCCGGACAGTGCGCCGAACAGCATGTTGCCCAGGATGTTGGCCTGTGCCATGGAGCCGGGGATCTTGCCGACGAACAGCTGGGCAAAGTTGACCAGGCGCTTGGCAATACCGCCGTTGTTCATGATGTTGCCGGCCAGAATAAACAGGGGCACGGCCAGCAGGGAGAAACTCTCGACACCGGAGTTCATCTTCTGCATCGTGATAAAGGTGATCTGGTCCCAGGACAGGGTGGACATGGCGGTCACGATAGACGACGCCACAATGCTGATGGAGATAGGCACGCCGAGGAACAGCAGCACGCCGAACACGGCGAACAGGATAACGGTGGTCATGGTGATACTCATTTGTCTGCACCCTCCTTGGATTCAACTTTTTCACCGGTGACGTCCTCATAGATGTTGATGATCTGCGCCAGGACGATGAACACGCCGGAAATCGGGGCGATGGCGTAAACCAGACTGCGGGGGATGCCCAGCAGAGCGGAGAATTCACGGCTGGCAGAAACAGCCAGCTTGAAGCCGCCGATGGTGATGACGAAGATCGCCAGCAGCAGGATCAGGCCGTCGATGGCAACCAGCAGAGCGGTGTGGGCTTTGCCGGTGAATTTATCGCGCACCAGCGTCAGGGACATATGCTCGCGGGTGGAGAATGCGTAAGCTGCACCGATAAAGCCGGTCCAGATCAGGCTGTAGCGCACCAGTTCCTCCGTAAAGGCAACGGGGCTGTTGAGGACATAACGGGAGAACACCTGGATGAGAACCAGGATGGTCATGAAAGACAGCAGAACGGCGCAGGCAATGCTGAGGGACTTATCCATCCAGAACTTTACTTTACCCAAAAACTGTTTCATGTTTTATTTCCCCTCTCGTGCAGCTTCAATCGTATCCATCAGGGTCTTAACGCCGGGATACTGTTCTTCGTATGCTTCGATCATGGGCTGGGTTGCTTCGCGGAAAGCTTCCTTGTCTACATCGTAAACAAACTCAACGCCCATGGTTTCCTGTGCTTCTTTTACAGCTTCTTCAATGGCCGTATCCCACATGACCTTATGGGCCTCGGTGGAGTTGTGGGCAGCTTCCAGAATGATCTCCTGATCTTCCGGGGAGATCTGCTTCCATACCTTTTCGCTCATGATCAGAACGTCGGGGATCATGGCGTGCTGGTCAACGGAGTAGACCTTGCACACTTCGCCGTGCTTGCCGGTGGTCAGTGCAGTTTCGTTGTTTTCGGTGCCGTCAATGATGCCGGTCTGCAGGGAGGTATACACATCGCCGTAAGACATGGCAACGGGAATGCCGCCCAGATAGTTCATCATATCGGTCTGGGACTTCATGTCCTGCACGCGGATCTTCAGGCCCTTCAGGTCAGCC
>OFPS01002046.1_pt1 | contig 12513 bp, 8 predicted proteins | sample 1542111 | NCBI WGS metagenome assembly OFPS01 (sample SAMN04209233, study PRJEB22552) | human gut metagenome | biome: gut; material: feces | host: Homo sapiens | place: USA: Oklahoma | reverse complement strand
AACTGATCGCGCCTGCCGCCAAGGCCATGCGCCCCTCCGGCATCCGCAAATTTTTCGATCTGGCCGCCGAAATGCCCGAGTGCATCAGCCTTGGCGTAGGCGAGCCGGACTTCAAGACCCCATGGGCTGTGCGCGAAGCCGGCATTGAAAGCCTTGAGCACGGCCGCACCCGCTATACCTCCAACGCCGGCTTAAAGGAGCTGCGCGCCGAGATCAGCCGGTATCTGGAGCGGCGCATGAACCTGCGCTACGACCCCATGCGGCAGATCCTTGTGACCGTGGGCGGCAGCGAGGCCATTGATATGTGCATCCGCACGCTGGTCAAGCCCGGGGACGAGGTGATCATCCCGGAGCCCTGCTTTGTGTGCTACGAGCCTATCACCACCCTGTCCGGCGGTGTGCCGGTGCACGTTGCCTGCCGTCAGGAGGACGAGTTCCGTCTGCGTGCCGAGGCGCTGAAGGCTGCCATTACCCCCAAGACCAAGCTGGTCATCATGCCCTTCCCCAACAACCCCACCGGTGCAGTGATGGAGCGGGAGGATCTGGAAGCAGTGGCCGAGGTGCTGCGCGGCACCGATATCATGGTGCTGTCCGATGAGATCTACGCAGAGCTGAACTACGGTCTGCGGCCGCACGTTTCCATTGCCACCCTGCCCGGCATGGCAGAGCGCACCATCGTGGTGAACGGCTTTTCCAAAAGCTACGCCATGACCGGCTGGCGGCTGGGCTACGCCTGCGGCCCAGAGGCGGTCATTAAAATTATGACCAAGATCCACCAGAGCGCTATCATGAGCGCCCCCACCACCAGCCAGTACGCCGCCATCACCGCCCTGAAGGAGTGTGACGGCGAGATCGACCGGATGCGGGACGAGTACAATATGCGCCGCCGTCTGGTGGTGCGCAGCTTCAACGATATGGGTCTGACCTGCTTCGAGCCCCGGGGCGCGTTCTACGCCTTCCCCTGCATCAAGAGCACCGGCATGAGCAGTCAGGAGTTCTGCACAAAGCTTTTGGAACAGAAGCACGTTGCCATCATCCCCGGCGATGCCTTTGGCGCTTCCGGCGAGGGCTACTGCCGCGTTTCCTACGCTTACAGCGTGGAGCACCTGACCGAGGCGCTGAAGCGCATCCGGGAGTTTTTGGTGGAAAACAACATCTACCACGGCAACTGAGGAGGAACACAGATGGAACGGCGAGAGCGGAGAAACGCAGTGACCGTGCTGGCCCCGGCCAAGCTCAATCTGGCACTGGATGTGGTAGGGCTGCTGCCCAACGGCTACCATGCGCTGGACATGACCATGCAGACCATCACCCTGTACGAGCGGGTGATGCTGCGCCGCAGCGCCGGGCTCAGTCTGCGTCTGCCGGGCAGCCTTGTGCAGCCCAACGATAAAAATACTGCCATCAAGGCGGCGCTGGCGTTCTTCCACTACACCGGCCTGCTGGCGGGGGTGGATATCACCATCTACAAAAATACCCCGGTGCGGGCGGGTATGGCGGGCGGCAGTGCAGACGCTGCCGCCGTGCTGGTGGGTCTGAATGCCCTGTACGGTGCAAAGCTTTCCATGAGCGAGTTGTGCGCGCTGGGGGCAGGCATCGGTGCGGACGTGCCCTTTGCCCTGATGGGCGGCACCTGCCGGGTGCAGGGCGTGGGCGACCTGCTCAAGGCGCTGCCGCCCATGCCGGACTGCTGGTTCACGGTAGTGATGCCGGACTACGGCGTGTCCACCCCGGAGGCCTTTGCCGCCTACGATACCGTGGGCAGCAGCACCCACCCGGACTGTGAGGCGCAGGAAAAGGCTATCCGCGCCGGAGACCTGGACGCCGTATGTGCTGCCGCCGGGAATGCGCTGGAAGAGTGCAGCGGCGCAAAAGACAACGAGGCGATCAAAACCCTGCTCCGGGCCCACGGCGCTGTCACCGCGCTGATGACCGGCAGCGGCGCGGCAGTGTTCGGCGTGTTCCGGGACGAAGCTGCCGCCAGAGCTGCCGCAGCGGCAGCAAAGCGGCAGTGGCCGCAGGTCTACGTTGCCAAGCCCGACCGCGGCGGTGCACGGGTGATCCGCTAAAAAAAGTATAAACCTCCTTCCCGCAGGGCATACTGGCCCCAAAGGAAGGAGGTCTTTTTTGTGCAGACCTTTTACAAAATCTGCCTGTTGCTGCTCATTGTGGGCGGTGTGAACTGGGGGCTCGTGGGGCTTTTTCAGTTCGACCTTGTGGGCTGGCTGCTGGGCGGCAGCACCTCGGTGTGGTCCCGCATCGTGTTTGCGCTGGTGGGCTTGGCTGCCCTTGGCTGCATTCCGGAACTGTTCAGCGAAGAACCGGAGGAAGAATAACAAAACGGCTGCTGCACTTTGCGTGCAGCAGCCGTTTGCGCGTTGCAGCGCTTCCGGTAAAAAAGCAAGCCGGGAAAATCCGCAGATTTCCCGGCTTGAAAATATAAAATATTTTTCTGCGTGGTTTACTGGTCGTTATCCACATCGTCCCAGCCAATGAGGTCGGGCAGGGTCAGCGTTTCGTCCGAGCAGTGGTGGCTTGCGCGGCGCTGGTCGGCAGCCTTGGTGTGCACTACCTCGCGGGCAAGCTCCCGGATGGCAATGCAGTCCTCCGGCAGGTCGGTCTGGCTGCGGCCGGAGTGGGTGAACAGGATCTTGCCCTCGTGGCCTACGATCAGGGTCATGGGCAGAATCTGTGGGGCATTGCGGTCGTAGTGATAACCGGCATCCCGGGCACTTTTGTAGATGCGCTGGGCAGAAAAGCTCCAGCTCAAAAGCCCGCGTGCCTGCTCCACTCCCAGATAGCTGTACAGCACACCCGGCGCATCGCAGATGATGGGGAAGGGAAACTCCTTCCCCTGCGTAGCCTCGGCCACCGCACGGGGCGCTGAGCGCACCACACACGCCAGCCGCACGCCCCGCAGCCGCGGCAGGGTCTTTAAGTAGCGGGTCAGGTATTCCCGGGTGACCGGGTGGTCGAACCCGGGCAGAAAGATCATGCACAGAGGCTCGGTGCCCGCACACAGGGCGTAAAAATCGTTGCCCGGGGTGGTGGGGGTGTCAAAGGTGAAGCGGGGAATGGAGGTACCAACCAGATGCTCAGAGCTCATGCCGCAATTGCACATCCTTTCAAATGGTGATAAAAAAATCCACAGCCGTGCCCTGTGTTTGCAGGGGCACAAGCGGTGGATTGGATTACTATAAAGATCCCGCCCGGTCGTCTGCGGTCAATCAAACCTACCCTTACGGACAGGTGGGTGCCCTGTCTCCGGAATCACGCTTCCTCATCGAACCTCCATGGTCGACCCATGGCGGGGAGGTCTGCAATCCACCGGAGAACTCCGGGCTCCCGTTGAATGATTAGTAGGATCATACAAACCGCAACAAATCGAGCCGGGCAGGAAGTCTTGCACGGTCAATCCGTCAAAGGACTTACTCGATATCGTAGTCCTCGCTCAGACGCTGCTCGAACAGCTTGCTGACTTCCATCAGCACCTCGTCATCCTCTACAACGTCCAGATATTCGCCTTCATCGTCCTCCCCGACACTCAGAATCACCAGCTGGGCGTCCTCGTTCAGGTCCTCTTCGTTCTCGGCGTATTCCACAACAGCCAGATAATGCACGCCCTTGTGGTCCAGCGCATCGATCACCTCAAAAGTGACCTCGTTGCCGTCCTCATCCTCAAGGGTCATCAGGTCGGGCTGATATTCTTCCTCAGTATTGGGGTTCTTGATCTCGTCAGACATAATACGCTCCTGTATTGCTTTATCACAAAAAGCAGTTGATGCAGCGGGCTGCGTCCCGCTTGGTCTGCTTATAGTGTAGCGTGTTTTGCGCAGTTCGTCAAGATGCTTTTTCGCACAGAAATCATTGGATAAATTTTCACGCAATTTCCTCTCGCACTGCCGCGCATAATATGGTATACTACTGGTTAAAGCTTTTGCGCTGCGCTGTGCGGCGTTGTAGTACAGTATATGGAACAGGGAGCGGGAGTATGTTGAAAAAATTAGGGGCAGTCTGTCTTGCGGCGGTGCTGCTGCTTACGGGCTGCAGTCTGCGGCCGCAGGAAAACGGCAGCAAGGTCCAGAGCATCAGCCGCCCGGCGGTGGAATCCGCCGAGCTGCAGTTCACCCACCCGGCAGCAGGGGACACCGTTGCGGTGTTCGATACCTCTGCGGGTGTTTTCCGTGCGGTGCTCTTCCCGGAAAAGGCCCCGCAGGCCTGCGATAACTTTATCGGCCTTGTACAGCAGGGCTATTATAACGGCCTTACCGTGAGCCGGGTGGAGAACCAGTTCGTGGTGGAAGCCGGGCAGGGCGCAGACGGCAAGGGCTCTACTATCTGGAAGGGCAGCCGCTACCCGGTGGAAGCATCGGACAGCCTGCACCACTACGCCGGGGCGCTGTGCATGGGCGTGGACGCCTCCGGCGCGTGTGCCAGCGTGTTCTATGTGGTGGAATCGCTGCCGGGAGAACAGTCGGTAACGCAGGAACTGGCAGACCAGATGAACGCCGCCGGTTACCGCGCCGAAGTGGTATCCGCGTACCAGACGGCGGGCGGCACACCCTATCTGGACTACACCGACACCGTGTTCGGGCAGGTGTACGAGGGCATGGACATCGTGGATACCATCGCCCAGACCGCCGTGGACGAAAACCAGAAGCCTACCACCGATATCACCATCAACAGCGTGAGCATCGAGACCTATCAGGGATAAATAGTAAAGTCAAAAAAATGATGCCTGTGCGTGAGCACAGGCATCATTTTTTATATTTCCCCGGGGTGCTCCTTGCGCCATGCAAGGTAGTCCTCTAAAATCACCGTGGCACTGACCGAATCCAGAATCTCCTTGCGGCGGCTGCCGTAGGTGCCGCTTTCGTCCAGAAGGTCGGCGGCGGCGCAGGTGGTCTGGCGCTCGTCCCACATCCGCACCGGCAGGCCGCTCCAAAGTTCCACGGTCTTTGCCAGCTTGCGGCTCTTGGCGGCGCGCTCGCCCTCGGTGCCGTCCATATTCAGCGGCAGACCGATCAGAATCATCTCGGCTTCGATCTCCTTGGCTACCTCGCAGACCCGGGCGGCAACCTTGTTGCGCGCCTTTAAGGTAATCTGGGGCGTGATGGCGGTGGTAAGAAACTCGGTGCGGTCGCAGGTGGCAAGGCCGGTGCGGCTGTCCCCGTAGTCAACGGCTAAAATCTTCATACAAAGTCCCTTTCCGGTGTGCAGAGTGTTTTTTTTCAGTGTACCACAGCGGCGGCGGGATTGCAAAGAAAAGCGGTGGTTTTATCTCCGTTTTCGTGTTACAATAAAGGCAAAAATCAATGAGCGGGAGGAGACCGAAATGCTGAAACTGGTTCTGGGCACTTCCGGCAGCGGCAAAACCACCCTGCTGTATGCCCGCATCCGCGCCCGCGCCGAGGCGGGGAAACGCAGCATCCTGCTGGTGCCGGAGCAGTTTACCTCCAGCACCGAAGCACGCATCTACCGGGAGCTGGGCGATGCCCTTTCCGGCATGGTGGAAAGCTATTCCTTTACCAGTCTGGCCGAGCATATCCTTGCGGTAGAGGGCGGCGCGGCGGTGCAGACCCTGACCGATGCCGGGCGGGCGGTGCTGGTGCGCCGTGCGCTGGAGGAATTGCAGGATAACGTGCACTACTACTACCGCCACCGGCGCAGCGCAGCTTTTTGCCAGATGGCGGCAGAGACCATCGACGAGCTGAAAAGCGCCGGACTTTCCGGGCAGCAGTTGCAGGAGCTTGCCTGGGACTGCGGCACCGAGAGCGCAAAGCTGGGTGAGCTGGCACTCATTTTTCAGGGCTACGAAAGCCTGCTGGCGGGCACCGGCATGGATCCCGCCGACCGTCTGGAACTGGCGGCAGACCGTCTGGAAGCTGCGCTTGCCCGGGACGAACTGCCGGACTTTTTGCGCGAGCGCGAGGTGTTCATTGACGAGTTCGACACCTTCAACGCGCCCAAAAAGCGACTGATGGGTGCCATGCTGGCCGCGCTGCCCGCCGTGACGGTGGCGCTGTGCGAGGACGGCGCACCCATGCAGCCCGGCGATTTGGAACTGTTCTCCGGTGCAAAGCAGGTGGCGGCGCAGCTGCGCCAGCTGGCGCGCAAAAACGGCGCACAGGTGGCAGCGCCGGAGCTGCTGCGGCGGGACCTGCGCCATAAGGATGCGCCGGGGCTTGCCGCCTTGACCGAGCTGCTGGAGACCGGCAGCTGCACCCCGCCGGAAAGCGCCCCGGAGCTGCGGCTGTTTGCCGCTGCCAGCCGGGAGGAGGAAGCCCGCTGCGCTGCTGCCGCCATCCGCCGCCTGATGCGGCAGGGCGTGCGCTGCGGAAAAATTGCGGTGGTCTGCCGCGATATCAGCCTGTACCGGGCTGCGGTGCGGTACGAGTTCCGCATGGCAGAGATCCCGTTGTACTGCGACGAGCCCACCACCCCGGAGTTCAGCGCCCCTGCCACGGCGGTGCGGGCGCTGCTGGCATTGCTGCGGGGCGCGGACATGACCGAGCAGCTGACCGTACTGGCAAAGACCGGCCTGTGCGACCTGACTGAACCGGAGGTCTGTGCACTGGAAAACTACGCCTACACGTGGTCGCCCAATGCAGCGGCGTGGCGGGCAGAATTTACCAAAAGCCCCCGGGGCTTCGGCGATGCTGAGCTGACCGAGGAAGATACGCTGAACCTGACCCGTGCCGAGAACGCCCGCAAAAAGCTGGTGACGGCGGTGGATACCCTGCGCAGCAAGGTGCGCAGCGCCAACGCCGAGCAGATCAGCCGGGCGCTGTATTTCTGCCTGAAGGAGCTGGGCGCAGAGGGACAGCAGGCTGCGCAGGTGGAGGATATCTGCACTGCCCGGGGCATCCCGGCGGCAGAGGAAGCCGCCCGCGAGTGGAACGTGGTGATGCAGCTGCTGGACGAGATGGCGCGGCTGCTGGGCAGTCAGGGTATCACCGTGCCGGAGTACGAGGATCTTTTCAGCCTGCTGCTGCGTTCCTCCGACCTTGGGCACATCCCGCAGACCTTGGACGCGGTGGTGCTGGCAAGTGCCGGCAAAATGCGTCTGGATGCACCGGATTATGTATTTGTGCTGGGGCTTGCGGAGGGGGAATTTCCCTGTACTCCCGCAGAGAGCGGCCTGCTGACCCATGCCGACCGCGATCTGCTGATGGCAAAACAGATCGACCTGCCGGACTGCTTTGAAAACCGCGTGGTGCGGGAACAGGTCTGTTTTTACAAAGCCCTCACCGCCCCGGCAAAGGGGCTGTGGATGAGCTGGCCGAAAGGGCAGGGGCAGACCCTGTGCGCTGCGCTGGAACCCATCGTGGAGGCATTGCAGCCCGCCGCGCCGCAGCTGGAACTCATCGACCTTGCCGCCACTCCCGCAGACGGTCTGGACGTGCTGGGCGGCGGCTGGCCGCTGACCGAACTGGAGCGCGCCAGCCTGACCGAGACGCTGCGCGCCCCCGGCGAAGGGGTACAGGCACCCCGGGGACTGGCACTGCTGCAGCGCATGGAGGAGGACCCGCCCCGGCAGGTGCAGGATCTGCCCACGCTGGAAATGCTGCTGGGCAGGCGGCTGCACATCTCGCCCAGCCAGCTGGAAAAATATTATACCTGCCGCTACGGCTACTTTTTGCAGTATGTGCTGGGGCTCAAGCCCCGCCGCCGTGCGGAGCTTTCGGCCGACCAGAGCGGTACCCTGATGCACTGGGTCTTGCAGATGGCACTGGACCCCCACCCCGGGGCGGACAATCCCTGTGCCGGGCTGCGCCCCTTTTTGGAACTGGATGATGCCGCCATGGCCGACCTTGCCGCCGCGCTGGTGGATGAGTATGCGCGGCGTTATCTGCCGGAGGATACCGCACGCTTTGCCTATCTGCTCTCCCGGCTGAAAAAGAGCATGACCAGTCTGTTGTGCTACCTGCGGGACGAGCAGAACCAGTCCCAATTCAAGCCCGTGGCCTGTGAGCTGAAAATAGGCCGAGGTGAGGATGGCGTGCCCGGGCAGGTGTACCGCCTGTCAGACGGGCGCACGGTGCAGCTGGTGGGTACGGTGGACCGCGCGGACGAGTGGATCGAGGATGACGGCACCCGCTGGGTGCGGGTGGTGGACTACAAGACCGGCAGCAAAAAGCTGGACTTGAAGGAGGTCTACTGCGGGCTGGACTGCCAGATGTTGCTGTATCTGTTCAGCCTGACCCGGGATGCGGGCGGGCGCTTTACCGGCGCACAGCCGGCGGGCGTGTTGTATCTGCTGGCCGACCCCGCCCCCCAGACCCTGCCGCGCGGGCAGGCTGCCCGGGCAGTGGAGTACCAGCTGGACGGTCTTGTGCGGGACGAGCAGAAGATCTTTGACGCCATGGACGCGGACGAAACGGGCAAGTATCTGCCCTTCGGCTACCGCAACGGCGCACCCAGCCCCTACCAGAAGGACAAACGGGCCGACAGCGCAAAGCTCAGCCGCATTCAATTGCATCTGGACGACCTTGTTACCCAGATGGGCGAACAGCTTTACGGCGGGCAGATCGATGCCGAGCCGCTGGTGGTGAGCAGCAGCAAAAGCCCCTGTACTTGGTGCGATTACAGCTTTATCTGCTGCCACGAGACCGGGCTGCACGAGCGTGCGCTGGAAGCCCCTACAAAGCCCTTTGAACCCGAGGAAGAACCCGAAGAAAAGGAGGAACAGCCGTGAGCGGACCAAAATGGACCCCGGCGCAGCAGGCCGCCATTGCCGACCGGGGCGGTGCGCTGCTGGTAAGCGCAGCCGCAGGCAGCGGCAAGACCGCTGTGCTGACCGAGCGGGCGGTGCAGCTGATCACCGACCCGGAGCACCCGGTCAACGCCGACCGGCTGCTCATCGTTACCTTTACCAACGCGGCGGCGGCAGAGCTGCGCGCCCGCATCGGGCAGGCGCTGCTGCACCGCAGCCAGCTGCAGCCCGGCAACGCCATGCTGCGCCGTCAGCGGATGCTATTGCAGCGCGCGCCCATCTGCACCATCGATGCTTTTTGTCTGAACCTGCTGCACAAGCATTTTCAGGCGCTGGATATCCCGCCGGATTTTGCCCCGGCAGACCCCGGTACCGTGCAGCTGCTGCGGGGCGCGGCACTGGCCGAAACCCTGGAAAACGCCTACCGCGACCCGGATTTCTGCGCCTTTGCAGACCTGTACGGCAAGGGACGCACGGATAAACCGGCGGGCGATGCCATTTTGCAGATCTACGACTTTCTGCGGGCGCTGCCGGATTACGACCGCAAGCTGGATGAATTTCTTGCCCCTTACGAGCAGGAAAACGGTTTTACCGCCACCTGCTGGCACGACCTGCTTCTGGCCGAAGCCGCCCGCTGCGCCAAGGCTGCGCGGGAACTGCTGACGGCAGCACTGGCCGATTGCCATGCAGATTTTGATCAGGAACTGGCAGTCGCTGAGAAAAAAAAGACCCCCTCTGCCCGGGCAAAGGCACAGGCCGCGGTGGCAGAAAAATACGAGGAAGCCGGTACAAGGCTGGAAAAAGCCGCCGCCCTCTTTGCGCAGGCAGAGCAGCTGGCTGCTGCCGGACAGTGGGACCCGCTGTACGACCTGCTCACCCCCTATGTGCTGGGCATGGAGGAAGCGCCCGGCCTGAAAGGCATGAAAAAGCGTCTGGGTGGCGACCACAAGGCGGAGATCAAGACCCGCTCGGACGAAGCCGCCGCTCTGTTTGAGCAGATGACCCAGCTCATCTGCTGTTCCGAAGCCGAAGCCGAGACCGACCGGCAGATCACCCTGCCCCGGCTGCGGGCGCTGTTTGCCGCCGTGCGGGACTTCGATGCCCGGTTCACAGCCAGAAAAAGGGAGCGCAAGCTGCTGGAATTCAGCGATTTTGAGCACCTTGCCCTGCGGCTGCTGCGCACCCCGGAGGGCACGCCCACCCCCTTGTGTGAGAACATCCGTCAGGACTACGCCGCCGTGATGGTGGACGAATATCAGGACACGAACGCCTTGCAGGATGCGCTTTACCGCTGCCTTGCCGCCCCGGCGGGAGATAACCTCTTCCTTGTGGGCGACTTAAAACAGAGCATCTACCGTTTCCGGCAGGCAGAGCCGGGTATCTTCCGGCAAAAGCTGGACAGCTGGCCGCTGCTGCCGGGCGCAAAAGCCCGTCCCCGCCCGCCGGAGGGCACCCCGGGCACGGACGCTCTGCTGGCGCTGGATGCAAACTTCCGCTCCGCACCGCAGGTGGTGGCGGGCATCAATTATCTCTTTGAGCAGCTCATGACCCCGGAGCTGGGCGATACCGCCTACGGCAACGGGCAGCGTCTGGTCTGCGGTGCGCCCGGGGAATATCAGGGCAGCGTGGAGGTGCAGTTTTTGCCGGACGATGAGACGGAAACCGATGCAGGTTGGATCGCCGAGCGCATCGAGCAGCTGGTTTCTGCCGGAGAGCCGGTGCGAGAGGGCAGCACCACCCGCCCGGTGCGGTACGAGGACTGCTGCGTGCTGCTGGCGGCGCGCACGGATTTTCCGGTGTATGTGGAGGCGCTGACTGCCCGGGGCATCCCGGTATACGCCGACGCCCGGGAGAACCTGATGCTTGCGCCCCACATCCGCCCCCTCATCGCCCTGCTTAAGGTCATCGACGACCCCTCGCAGGACATCTATCTGGCCGCCGCCATGCTGGGTCCCATGTTCGGCTTTACGGAGGATGATCTTGTGCGGCTGCGCGCCCGCAGCCGTCAGGTACAGGCCGAGCCGGACAAAAAGCCCGCCCGCATCAGCCTGTACGGCGCGCTGCTGCTGGCGCTGGAGGACCCGGCAGAGGATCCCTTTACCGAGAAGGTGAAGGATTTCTACGCCCATCTCACCGCGCTGCGGCAGATGGCGCGCAGCGCCCCGGCGGAGCAGCTGCTGGAAGAGATCTTTGCCTCCACCGGTTATCTGGCGGCGCTGGGCGTGCTGGAAAACGGTGCCCGCCGCCGGGAGGATGCCCGCCGCTTTGCCTCCTTCTGCGCCGCCTCCGGTACAGGCGGCATCTCGGCGCTGGTGCGCGCTATTGATGCCGCCGCGCAGGCCGGCAGCACCGGACAGGACACCGTGCCCAGCGGGGTGCACCCGGGGTGCGTGTCCATTATGACCATCCACCGCTCCAAGGGCTTGCAGTTCCCGGTGGTGTTCGTGGGGGATACAGCCCGCAAGTTCAACGCTTCGGATATCCGTCAGCCGGTGCTGGTGCACCGCACTTTCGGCGCGGGGCTGCGGCTGCGCCCGGAAAACGGCGAGGGCGCCTACAAGACTGCCGCCTACACCGCGCTGGCCAATGTCCACGCTAGGGAACTGCGCAGCGAACAGATGCGCCTTTTGTATGTGGCCCTGACCCGCGCACAGGACAGGCTCATCCTCACGGTGCCGCTGGGCATCGGCAAGACCGCGAACCCCTTTGCCAAAGCGGCGGCGTTTCTGGCGGCGGGAGCGGGCTCCACCCTGCACGGGCAGGCAAACTGCTTTGCCGACTGGCTGCGGGCGGCGCTGCTGGTGCACCCCTGCGGCGGGCAGCTGCGGCAGCTGGCGGGCAATCTGGAACTGCCCTTTGTGGACACCCGGAGCACGGTGGTCATCACCCTGCCGGAAACAACGCAGCCGGAACAGGAACAACAGCCTGAGGAGCTGGAACCGCAAGCCCCGGCGGCCGCGGACCCGGCCCTTGTGGAACAGCTGCGGGCGGGCTTTGCCTGGCAGTACCCGGCGGCAGCCCTGGCCGGGGTGCCTGCCAAGGTCAGCGTGACCAGCATCGTGCACAAGGCGGAGCAGACCACGCTGGAACGGCCGGGCTTCCTCTCCAAAGACGGCCTGACCGCCGCCGAGATGGGCACGGCCCTGCATGCATTTCTGGAGCACGCCGATTTTGCGGCGTTGGCAGAGGCAAAAGCAGCCGGGACGCTGGACGAAGCCATCGGAGCGGAACGTGACCGGCAGGCGGCTGCACAGCTCACCGCACCGGAGATCGCCGCAAAGCTGGATGCCGTGCGCATCCGCCGCTTTGTGCAGAGCGAGGCCTTTGCAAAGATCTGCGCGGCACAGCAGGTGCTGCGGGAGCTGGCATTCATCACAGCACTGCCCGCCGCCGAGGTGCTTGCCGCCCAGGGAAGCCCGGCTCCGGACACGGCCCCGGAAGCGCAGGTGCTGGTGCAGGGCATCGCAGACCTTGTGCTGGTGTACCCGGACCATCTGGAACTGCTGGACTACAAGACCGACCGCCGCAAAACAGCCGCGGATTTTGTGCGGGCCTACAAACCCCAGCTGGACCTGTACGCGCTGGCCGTCGGCAAACGCTTTGCCCCGAAGCCGGTGACCTATAAAGGCATCTACTCGCTGGAACTGGGCAGGTTGATTGAGGTATGAGGACGATTCATATTTTTCTCGTAAAACGCATAAAAAGTGCTTGACAGGCCCCTGCGGCTGTGGTAAAATAACCGGGTAAAGAAAGCAGCTACGGCCTGTGCCGCGCTCGCCTTGTGGGGTCGGAATCCC
>OFPS01002030.1_pt1 | contig 12616 bp, 10 predicted proteins | sample 1542111 | NCBI WGS metagenome assembly OFPS01 (sample SAMN04209233, study PRJEB22552) | human gut metagenome | biome: gut; material: feces | host: Homo sapiens | place: USA: Oklahoma | reverse complement strand
CGGCGCGCAAGCGTTGGGGCGGGACTGGAGTCCCGGGCTGTTCGCGGAGAAAGCTATCTGCCGCCCTGCCCTATTCTCAGCACACCGCGCCGGGCTGGGGCTTTTCTGCGGTGGGCGGCACGATGGCGGCGTCTGCCGCCTTTTTCTTTGCATGGGTGCGGCTGGGAGCCTTGGCCTTCTTTGCGTTCTGGGGCTTGAGCAGGGCCGCGTTCAGCACCTGTGTCAGGCTCTGCATGGGCAGGAAGGTGAGATTCTTCTTCACTTCGTCGTCCACCTCATACAGGTCGGGTTCGTTGTCCTTGGGGATGAGCACCGTTTTCATGCCCTCGCGGTAGGCCGCCATGCTCTTTTCCCGCAGGCCGCCGATGGGCAGCACGTTGCCGTGCAGGGTGATCTCGCCGGTCATGGCCACATCACCGCGCACCGGGATGCCGGACAGGCAGGACACCAGCGCCGTGGTCAGGGTGACACCGGCAGAAGGGCCGTCCTTGGGCACTGCGCCCTCCGGGGCGTGGATGTGCAGGTCGCACTTTTTGAGCTTTTCCGGGTCGATGCCGTACTCGGCGGCGTGCACGCGCACCCACGTAACGGCCAGCTGAGCGCTCTCCTTCATCACGTCGCCCAGCGAACCGGTGACGGTGATCTTGCCGCTGCCGTTGTCCATCACCTGCACCTCGATGGGCAACGTCTCGCCGCCCACGCTGGTCCATGCCAGACCGTTGGCGATGCCCACCGCGTTGGTGCGGTTGAGGAAATCGGGCTTGACAAAGCGGGGGCCAAGCAGCTGTTCCAGCATGGTGCCGGTAACGGAGACGCTTTCCACCTCGCCTGCGGCGATCTTGCGGGCGCACTTGCGCAGCACGCTGGTGATGGTGCGTTCCAGATTGCGCACACCGGCCTCGCGGGTGTAGCCGTCAATGATACCGTACAGCGCGCTCTGGCTCAGCGTGACCTTGCCGGTCAGGCCGCAGGCCTTGAGCTGCTTGGGCAGCAGGTGCTTGCGGGCAATGTTGTATTTTTCCACGCGGGTGTAGCTGGGCAGCTCGATCACGTCCATGCGGTCACGCAGGGGGCCGGGGATGCTGCCCAGATCGTTGGCGGTGGTGATAAAGAGCACATGGCTCAGATCGAACGGGATATCGATGAAATGATCGTTGAAGGTGCTGTTCTGCTCCGGGTCCAGCGCTTCCAGCAGGGCTGCGGCCGGGTCGCCCCGGAAGTCGCCTGCCAGCTTGTCGATCTCGTCCAGCAGCATGAGGGGGTTCGCGCTCTTGGCAGAGATCATGGCAGTGATGATCTTGCCGGGCATCGCGCCGATGTAGGTGCGGCGGTGGCCGCGGATCTCGGCTTCATCCCGCACGCCGCCAAGGCTGATGCGCACATACTTGCGGCCCAGACTTTCGGCGATGGAACGTGCAATACTGGTCTTGCCCACGCCCGGAGGGCCTACAAGGCAGATGATCTGTGCCTTCACGTCCGGTGCCAGCTTGCGCACGGCCAGCGTTTCCAGAATGCGGTCCTTCACCTTTTTCAGGCCATAGTGGTCGCGGTCCAAAATCTGCTGTGCGCGGCTGATATCAAGGTCGTCCACCGTAAAGGTGTTCCACGGCAGGTCAAGGCAGGTGTCCAGATAGGTGCGGATGACCGTTGCCTCCTGATTGGAGCCCTGCATCTTGGCAAGGCGGTCCACTTCCTTGAGCAGCTTCTTCTCGCTGTCCTCGGCAAGGTGCAGCCCGGTGATCCTGCGGCGGTACTCGTCGGCCTCGGCGTGGGTGTCGTCGCCCTCGCCCAGCTCGTCGCTGATGATGTGCAGCTGTTCGTGCAGGTAGTAATCGCGCTGGTTCTTGTCCATGGACTCGTTGACCTTTTCCGCGATCTCCTTTTCAATTTTCATCACCTGACACTCACGGCGCAGCATCTCGATGAGCTTTTTCAGCCGTCCGTTCAGGGTGCCCTCGTCCATCACGGCCTGCTTGTCCTCGTAGCGGAACAGCAGGTTTGCAGGCATGTACTCGCTGAGGAAGGCGGGGTCGTCGCTGGAAACGATGGCAAACACCACGTCCTTGCCAAGGCGCGGGTTCATGCCAAGGTACTCGTCAAACCCGGCCTTGAGGGCGCGCAGCAGCGCTTCGGTCTCCACGGCATCGTCGGCCTTGCCTGCGCGCACCGGGGCCGGGCGCACCTCCGAAAGCAGAAAATCGCCGCTGGCATCCAGTGCACTGAGCTTTGCGCGGTACTTGCCCTCCACCAGGACCTTTACAAGGTCCCCGGAGACGCGCAGCACCTGCTTGACCTCGGCCACCACGCCGTAGCTGAACAGGTCTGCCTGCTGCGGCTCGGTGGTGTCCATGGACTTCTGTGCCACCAGAAACACGTTGGAATTATTTGCCATCGCCCACTCCACGGCGGCAATGCTCTTTTCGCGGCCCACCTCAAAGTGGACGAGATTGTTGGGGAACACCACCAGCCCGCGCAGGGCGATGGTGGGCAGATGCAGCTTTTTGCGCTCCACCTTGATGGTAACTTTTTCACTCATAGTGCAAACACCTCCCGGCTGCCGCGCACTTTCCCACGGCGGCAGCGCTGTATGCAAGAGATTTTATCTTTAAAATAGCAGGTTGAAAATAGCAGGTTGTTTCCTTATTATACTGATTTCCGGCCAAAATGCAACTGTGATGCATGGACGGTTGGTTATTCCCCCCGCTTTTCCTGCGTGGAGAAGCCCATTTTGCCAAGAGCCGGCAGCAGGGCCTTGAGGGTGATGGAGGTCAGTGCGCCCATCACAAGGCCCAGCACCAGCATGACCGGCGCATAGTAGAAGGACAGCGAGGACGAGATGATCACGCCCGCGCCCAGCAGCTGGCCGATGTTGTGGGCCAGTGCGCCGCATACGGACAGGATGAACCAGGTGGGCCGCACCGGCAGCAGATAGTACAGCACCCACATCACCAAAAGTGACAGCAGGCCGCCGCACAGCGAGAGAAGGCCCGCCGTGAAGCCGGACACCAGAAACACGAACAGCGCCTTGAGCACGTCCAGCACCAGCGCCTGCCTTGGCCCCATGAAAAACAGCGCGTACATCACCACGATGTTGGCAAGGCCCAGCTTCATGCCCGGCAAAAGGCCCGGGATGGTGAGCGTGCCCTCAATGAACGAAAGTGCCATGGCCAGCGCAAACAGCAGGCCGGAAAGGGCGATGCGGCGCGTTTTTTCGTAACTGCGTCTGTTTTGGGGCATGCTGCACTCTCCTTTACTCTTCGGTCTGCTGGCTCTGCTCGTAGCTTTCCTGCTCTTCCATGGCAGCTTCCCACGCGGCAAACAGCTCTTCCTGATGGAAGCGCAGGTCGCTCAGCTCGTCGCTCTTCTGGCGCAGCAGGTCGGGGTCGTTGTACACCTCCGGGGAGTTGATCTCGTTGTCCAGCTCCACTTCGCGTGCACCGCAGGCTTCCATCTCGTCCTCGCAGGCCTTGATCTTGGCCCGCAGCTCGGCGCGGCGGCGGCGCTGCTCCCTGCCGTAGCCGGTCTTGGCCGGTTCGGCGGCCTTCTGCACGGCAGGTGCCGGGGCGCTGCGGCCCATCAGGGCATCGTAGCTGGGGTAGAGGGTGGCCTTGCCGTCCTCAAGGTAGAGGATGGGGCAGGCCAGACTGTTCATCAGGTGGCGGTCATGGGTGACCAGCAGCAGCGTGCCGGTGTAGGCCATGAGGGCCTCGGTAAGGTTTTCGCGGGTGTAGATGTCCAGATGGTTGGTGGGCTCGTCCAGAAACAGCAGGTTGGGCCGTTCCAGCACGATCTCCGCAAAGCGCAGGCGGGCCAGCTCGCCGCCGGAAAGCGCCTCGCAGGGCTTGAACACCGTCTCGCCCCGGAAGCCCAGCTTTGCCAGATGGCTGCGCACCTCCAGCTCGGTCATGCGGGGGTACTTGTTCCAGATCACATCGATGACCCGGCCCTGCCCCAGACGGTTCTGCTGCTGGGCAAAGATGCTGGGCCGTGCGCCGGTGCCCAGCCGCACCATGCCGCCGGAGGGGCGGCGCTTGCCGTCCAGCACCTGCATCAGGGTGGACTTGCCCGCGCCGTTGGGGCCTGCGATCACCAGCCGCTGGCCGCGGCACACCGTGTAGGTAAAGGGTTCCAGCAGGGTGCGCTCCCCTATTTTGATGGTCAGGTTCTTGAGCAGCACCAGCTCGTTCCACGGTTCTACGTCATATTCAAACCGGAACTTGAGCTGGTTGGTCTCGTCCTTGGGCGCTTCGGTGATCTCCAGCTTTTCCAGCTGCTTGCGGCGGCTCTGGGCCATTTTGGTGGTGGAGGCGCGCACAAGGTTGCGGTCCACATAGTCCTGCAGCTTTTCGGCCAGTGCCACATCTGCATCGTGCTGCTTCTGGCGCAGGGCATCGGAAGCTTCCTTCTGGGGCAGGTAGGCCGAGAAGTTGCCCTTGTAGGTGGTCATGGTCTGGTAGGAGACCTCCCAGATCTTCGTACACACGTTATCGAGGAAGTAGCGGTCGTGGCTGACCACCAGCACCGCACCGGAATAGCTTTTGAGGTAGTTTTCCAGCCATTCCATGGTGGCAAAGTCCAGGTGGTTGGTGGGCTCGTCCAGAATGAGCACGTCCGGCTTTTCCAGCAGCAGCTTTGCCAGCCGCAGCCTCGTCAGCTCGCCGCCGGAGAGCACCGCAATGTTCTTCTGCCATGTATCCTGCGCAAAGCCCATGCCGGACAGCACCTTTTTGATGTTCACATCCATGTTGTAGCCGTCGGCGGCATCCACGATGTTCTGCAGCTGGTCGTGCCGGGCCAGCAGCTCCGTGTCGTCCGGCTGCGCGGCCATTTTGCGTTCCAGCACCTGCATCTGGGCCATGGCATCCAGCACAGGGGCAAAGGTGGAGCGCATCTCGCCGTAGAGATCCAGCGTGGCATCCAGCTTTGCGTTCTGTTCCAGATAGCCCAGCGTCACGCCGTGGGTCACGCTGAACTCACCTTCGTAGTCCTGGTACTCGCCGGTCAAAATCTTGAGCAGGGTGGTCTTGCCCGCGCCGTTCTGGCCCACGATGCCGATGCGGTCCTCCCGCTCGACACTGGCGGTCACATCGTGCAGCACGATCTTCTCGCCAAAGCTCTTGCCTAGTTTTTCCAAATGTATCAGCATAGTTTTATGATCCCGTTCTCCATCCGCTTATTGGCTCAGCACTGGTGGCGGCGGTTCTTCAGGCCCACATTGGCCAGCTCTTCCTGCTCCATCACCAGCGGGTACAGCTCTTTCAGGTCTGCGATCTCATAGGTGGGCACCACCTTGCCGGGGTTCTCGGCGTGGCTGGGGTTATACCAGCAGGTGTCAAGGCCCGCATTCACGCCGCCCTGAATGTCGCTGCTCAGGCCGTCGCCCACCACCAGCACATGCTCGCGGTTCTCCACGCCAAGGGCGCGCAGGGCCGCATCAAAAATTCTGCGGTTGGGCTTTTCGCTGTCCATCTTCTCGGAGACGAACACGTCCTCCATAAAGTTCAGCACACCGCTCTCGGCCAGACGGCGGATCTGCACCTTCTGGAAGCCGTTGGTCACAACGGCCAGCGTTGCCACCTCGGAAAGCTCCCGCAGCACATCCAGCACTTCCGGCCCCATCAGGTCCGGGTGGGTGGAGAGCTGTTCCAGATAGAAGCGGTTCATCTCGGCTCCGTCACCGGCGGCATCAATGGCCTTGAGGAAGCGGGTGAACCGCTCCGCCATGAGCTTTTCCCGCTTGATCTGGCCTTTTTCCAGCTGCCGCCACAGCTCCGAGTTGATGGTGCGGTAGGTCTGCACCGTTTCTGCGTCCGGCTCAATGCCGTAGTTCACCAGCGTTTCGGCCAGTGCCTTGCTTTCGGCTGCGTCAAAGTTCAGCAGGGTGTTGTCTGCATCGAACAGCACGCAATAATATTTTGCCATAAACCTTCCCTCTTTTCCTTCTGCCATGGCCTCAGCTGCCATGCGCTCAACAACAGGCAGAAGCCAGCCCTGCCGTAAACAGAGCTGGCTTCACATCATTCTGTTACAATTTCGTACGATGGTACGTCCGTCTGCTCCGGGTCGTTGTCCGGGCAGGTGGTTTTGACATCACAGGGGGTGGCAGCACACTTTGCCATTTCCTCTTCCAGCGCGCCGTTGTCCACGTTCTCCCAGTCGGTGCCGTAATCGTCCACGCTGCCGTCGGTCACGTTCTCTTCCCCGGGCAGCGCCGGGATGCGGGGTTCCTCGTAGTACATGCAAACGCCTCCCTTCCTGCCAACCTATGCGGCACGGCAGGCCGAGGTGACAGCCTCAGGACGCGGAGTCCGTGGATGCGGACTGCTCGTTGGCGGCTTCCTTGCTGGCATTGGATTCCGAAGCCGCATGGGAGCTGCCAGAGCTGCTCTCGCTGCTGGAGCTGCTATGGGAAGCCGAGCTGCTCTCACCAGAGTCCGCGTGGGACGAGCTGGTGCTGTGGGAAGAGCTGGCTGTTCCGTTGGAAGCAGAAGCCGAGCCTGCCGGGGAAGCCGTGCTCTCACTGCTGGAAGAGCTGTGAGACGAGCTGTCGGAAGAGCTGTGAGACGAGCTGCCGGAGGTGGATGTAGCCCCGGAGGATGCCCCGGAGGTGGTGCCGGACGATGCACCGGAAGAGCTGGTGCTGCCGGAAGAACCGCTGCCCGACGTGCTGCCAGAGCTGCCGGAGCTGTGAGACGAGCTGCCGGAGCTTACGCCGCTGACCGTCACATTCAGGACGTTGCTGGTAACGGTGCAGCCGTTGTAGCTTGCCACTGCGTACACCTTAAAGGTCGCATTGAGCATGGAGGGGTCGATCTCCACCTTGACGGTGGTCTTGCCCGCCGCCTGCGGCACTTCCGCACCGTTGGCGTACCAGCGGATGCTGTCGGCAGTGAGGTGCTTGCCGCCCAGCTTTGCGGTAAAGGTGTAGGAATCGCCCAGCACGGCCTTGCCGGTGCTGCTGATATGCACGGAAGCCGCTGCAAACACGGCGGTCACGTCCACGTTCTGCTTGAAGTTCGTATCGGTGCGGGTCTTCTGGGTCACGCCGTCGCTCCACTTGACGAACACATAGCCGTCCTGCGGCACAGCCGTCACGCTGATGGACTGGGCAGCGCTGGTCACTTCATAGGAGAGGGATGTCTTGCCGCTGTCGCTGCCGCTGGAAAGGGTGCCGCCGGTCTTGTCCACCCGGTAGCTGGCCTGATACAGCACACCCTGCTCTTCGGAAGAGCCTGCAGCCTCCGAGCTGCTGGGTGCTGTCACCGCAGAGCTGGGGTTCGGGGTATACTCGGCGCGGGTGGGGATGTTGGCGGTGTCGGGCCGACGGTCGTCGGTCTGGTAAGCGTGGGTGCGCAGATAGCTCAGCATGGCCTTCAGGCCCACGGGCTTCAGGTGGATATCGCCGGTCTGGTAGTAATCCTCGCGGCCATAGCCGTTGGCATCCTTCAGCGCTTCGGCACTGTTGAGGAACTTCAGGCCCATCTGCTCACACATGGACAGCAGGGCCATGTTGAAGTCGTCGATCTTGGTCTGGTCCATGTGGGGGTAGTTTGCGTGGTTTGCAGGCACCGGCGGCACCGTGTTCACGATGATGTCGGTGTAGGGGTAGCTTTCCTGAATGGCCTGCACCAGCGCGGTGTAGTTCTTGATGAACTCGTCCACGCTCATGCCGGTATCGTTGGTGCCCAGCATGATGACCACGCGGCGGGGCTTCATTTTGGCCACGGCCTGCGCGATGGTGTAGGTGCTGCTGTCCTTTTTAAAGGTAACGATGCCCTCGTTCAGGGCGGCATGGGTGCCAATGCCCTCCTTGGCGCAGAACTGCTGCAGGCTGATCAGGCCGTTGGCGTACAGGCGCACCGTGTTGGAATCGCCGAGGAACAGCGTTTCCTTCTGGTAGCTCTCGCCCGCGTCGGCAGTCTCCGGCAGCAGGGCGGCAGAGGTCTCGCTGATCTGGTAGTGATCCGAGATATCCTCTTCGCCCGGCACCAGCACCTCGCTGGAGGGCTGTTCCCCCGGGGCCGCAGGGGTCTTGCCGCGCTTGAGCAGCGTCATGGTAATGGCAATGGTCAGAATGGCTGCCAGCGCGCACACACTGCACACCAGCACAGCCTGCTTCTGCATAGGAGTAAGCGATTGCTTTTCCGGTCGTGTATTTCTCATATTTCTCACCATTCACTTAGTTTCCGGCACAGGGCCTTCCGGTCATGCCTGTCCGTTCAGGATCTGGTCTGCAAGGCTGGCGCAGCTTTCGGCCAGCAGCACCGGGTGGAAGGGTTCCAGCTCTTCCCTGCTGCCGTAGCCGTACAGCGCACCGGCGGCATCCAGCCCGCAGTCCGCAGCGCCGCGCATGTCGTCGTTGCGGTCGCCCACCATCAGCACCCGCCTGCCCTGCATCATGGGCTGGGCCAGCACATGGCGCACCACGTCGGTCTTGGTGTCGCGGCTCTCGTCCATGGACGCGCCGCCGATAAAATCAAAATAGCCTGCAAGGCCCTTTTCTTCCAGAATGGGCGTGACGACCTGCGTGGGCTTGGAGGTAGCGGTGCACAGCACAAGGCCCGCGTCCTTCAGGCGCTGCAGCATCTCTGCTGCACCGGGGTAGGCGGCGCACTCGTGGCTGCCCTTGACGGCATAGCTGTCGCGGTACAGGTCGGTGGCCTTTTCAATGAGGGCCGGGTCGGTAAAGTGCTCCCCAAAGCTCTTGCGCAGCGGCGGGCCAAGGTAGCGGCGCAGGTTCACATTTGTGGTGTCCACGCCCATCCTGGCAAAGACTTCTTTTAATGTATTTATGATACCGGGAGCGGAATCGATCAGGGTCCCGTCCACATCAAACAGGATCGCATCGTAGTTCAGCAATTTGTAAATTTCCTCACTTTCATGGTGATACATTGTATAGTATAGCACAGAATCCCGTTATCAGCAATTCCAACAAATGGTTTTTACAAAAATTATGCATTCAAGCAGAGAAAAGGCCCGCCCGGCATCCGGACAGGCCTTTCCGCATCTTCTTACTTCGCTGCGGCATCCACAGGCGGATAGTACAGGTTGTTGGAGACGAACTCCAGCTTATCCTTGAGCACCAGCTCCAGGTTTGCCACGGCGTGCACCATGTTGGTGGCCGAATCGTTTACTTCCAGCAGCTTGCACAGGTCCAGACCGTCCAGTTTCATGGCGGCGTCCATCTTCCGGCTTTCGGCACACAGGATGTGGCTCAGGGCATTTTCCTGCAGAGCGATGCTCTCCACAAGGTCAACGACCGCCTGCTCCAGCGTCACCTTGGGCAGGCAGGGGCAGGGGCAGCGGGTGGTATCGATACAGTTCTCAGCAGACATGATAAAACCTTCCTTTCGTTCGTCCGGTCAGGGGCGGTGTACGCCCCATTCTATGTCTGCCGGGTACGCCGGTGTTACTCCTGCTTTTTCGGGTTCTGGGTGCCGCGCACCTTTTCAATGGTCTCGCGGTAGCCGCCGGAGCCGTACTGGATGCAGCGGTTGATGCGGCTGATGGTGGCCGTGCTGATCTCCACTGCCTTCACGATCTGATCGTAGGTTCTGCCGTCCAGCAGCATCTTTGCCGCTTCCAGCCGCTGCGCCATATCCGAGATCTCCTTTACAGTGCACAGGTCTTCAAAGAAGTTGTAGCACTCCTCCCGCGTTTCCAGACTGAGGATGGCATCAAACAGTGCATCGGTGGTCTGGTTTCTTCTGGAATTTTTATCTGACATGAATGTTCTCCTTGCCGCCGCAGCGGACTGTCCGGTTTTGGGAGCGTTCCCTCTTTTAAATGTTCCGGAAATGTTCAGGTTCTTTCTTGCATCACCACTTTAGCACATCAAAGTGTGAAAGTCAAGCCCTTGGCGTGAACTCTTTTCATTCGTTGACGTGTATAGTTTTCTTCGTTTCACGCATGAACAAAAATCACCTAAAAATTATTGCAGAACGCTTTTCTGAATTAGTGTATCCTCCGAACTTGTTCCAAAGATATTGACAATTTGTGAATTCCGCACTAAAATACGGACAATCATTCGGCAAATGCGATGAACAGGACATGATTCTTTGCAGCACCCTCTCCCAGAGAGCCGCCCATCTGATGCAAGGGCAGCAGTCAGGAGCAAAGCGTTCTCCCCTGCGAGCAGCCTGTGTGAACAAAGGCGCTGACCCCGCCTTCCAGTAATGCATGGCCGTTTTGCCCACGTTACGGGGCTGCGTATGTATGTACGCTGGGAGTGGCTGCCCTGTGCAGCAAACGAAGTGGTATCGCGGAGTATTCCATACACGATGTGCAGTGTATGTGAAGGCCTTCGTCTTCGATGGTTCGTCCCAAATGGAACGAACGCAGGAAGACGGGGCCTTTTTTACACCCTGCCGCCCCCATGCCGCTGACATTTGCCGGATGCCAAGAAAGGAAAGAGGTAAAAACAATGAATACGCTGGTCATCGTATTGATCGCAGCCGTGTGTCTGTTTGGCGCTTATATGCTTTACGGCCGCTGGCTGGCAAACAAGTGGGGCATCGACCCCTCTGCCAAGACCCCGGCAGTTGTCCATGAGGATGGCCGGGACTACGTTCCCACCGACGGCTGGACCGTGTTTGCACACCAGTTCAGCTCCATTGCCGGTGCAGGCCCTGTTACCGGTGCGATCCAGGCCGCTGCTTTCGGCTGGCTGCCGGTGCTGCTGTGGGTGCTGCTGGGCGGCATCTTCTTCGGTGCTGTCACCGACTTCGGCGCTCTGTATGCTTCCGTTAAGAACGACGGCAAGAGCATGGGCATGCTGATCGAAAAGTACATCGGCAAGACCGGCCGCAAGCTGTTCCTGCTGTTCTGCTGGCTGTTCTGCGGCATCGTCATTGCCGCCTTTGCCGACATGGTGGCCGGCACCTTCAATGCCTACGGTGCTGACGGTGCTCTGGTGGAGGCTGCCCAGACCAACGGTGCTGCCGGCATGGTCTCCATCATGTTCATGGTGTTCGCCGTGGTCTTTGGCCTGCTGCAGAAGAACCTGCACTTCACCGGCTGGAAAGAGAATGTGATCAGCATCGTATTCATTGTGCTGTCCTTTGTGGTGGGTGCAAACTTCCCCATCATTCTGGGCAAGGCTGCATGGAGCTACATCACCTTTGTGTACATCTTCTTTGCCGCTGTCCTGCCCATGTGGCTGCTGAAGCAGCCCCGTGACCACATGACCACCTTTATGTTCGTGGCCATGATCGTGGGCGCTGTTCTGGGCCTGATCGTCAACCATCCCGTCATGAACCTGCCGGTGTTCACCGGCTTTACCAACGCCAAGCTGGGCACCATGTTCCCCATCCTGTTCGTTACCGTTGCCTGCGGCGCTGTTTCCGGTTTCCACAGTCTGGTGTCTTCCGGCACCTCCTCCAAGACCGTTACCAATGAGAAGGATATGCTGAAGGTCGGCTATGGTGCCATGGTGCTGGAAAGCCTGCTGGCTGTCATCGCCCTGTGTGTTGCCGGTGCTTCTGCTGCTGCAGACGGCACCCCCGCAGACGGCACTCCGTTCCAGATCTTCAGCCGCGGCGTTGCCAGCTTCTTCGTGGGCTTTGGCCTGGACCAGCACTTTGCCTCTGTGTTTATGACCATGTGCGTTTCTGCACTGGCCCTGACCAGTCTGGATGCTGTGGCCCGTATCGGCCGCATGAGCTTCCAGGAGCTGTTCAGCGTGGACGACATGGAGCATGCTGAGGGCTGGCGCAAGCTGCTGTGCAACGTGTACTTCTCCACCTTCCTGACTCTGGCTTTCGGCTTCCTGCTGACCAAGATCGGCTACGCCAACATCTGGCCCCTGTTCGGTTCTGCAAACCAGCTGCTGAGCGCTCTGGTTCTGGCCACCCTGTGCGTGTTCCTGAAGGTCACCGGCCGCAGCAACAAGATGATCTTCCCTCCGCTGATCATCATGCTGTGCGTCACCTTCACCGCTCTGGTGCAGCGCCTGATCGCCATGGTCAAGGCCATCAGCAATGCCGCTGCTGTCACCATCCCCGCTGGCGAGACCACTTGGGGTGCTGTGTTCATTGCAAACGGCCTGCAGCTGATCCTGGCCGTGCTGCTGATCGTTCTGGGCCTGAACATCGTGTTCCACTCCTTCAAGGCCTATAAGAATGCTGAGCACAACAGCGAAGCAAAGGTCTGATCTCTCAGGTTTGAGCATCGCTTAACAGAATAGGCAAACTGCCGCTGACGGCGTAAAAACCGTCAGCGGCAGTTTTTGTTGCTGTAAGCTTCTATGATTTGAAATGGCCTCCGCGTGCGCTCTGGCCATAAGCAGAGGAAAATTTATTTGATATTGTGGTTTGGAAACGACTGCGGTCGTTTCCAAACCATTTTTTCACAGAAAGAGTCCCAAAGATAAAATGCATAATCACCACAAAAAATGCAGTGTACGGTCACGACCTTTCCCGTGAAAAAGCAAACCAGCAAAGCCCGCAGGCTTTGCTGGTTTGCAAATATAAAAATAATACTTCCGCTGGAAATGGCCAGAGCGAAGCGGAGGCCATTCTAAACCTTCTGCCCAGTTGCAAAGCACAAGAATCAAAGGTTTGCTTCTTCCCACGTTTGAAGGACCGCCATCTGCACTGGGGTGTGGAACCAGTGTTCC
>OFPS01002018.1_pt1 | contig 12686 bp, 9 predicted proteins | sample 1542111 | NCBI WGS metagenome assembly OFPS01 (sample SAMN04209233, study PRJEB22552) | human gut metagenome | biome: gut; material: feces | host: Homo sapiens | place: USA: Oklahoma | reverse complement strand
CCCGGCCTGAGGCTCATGAAGAGCGCCCCGACGGCCATGCCCACCGACCAGATGATGCCGATGGCCGAATCCTCGCGGATGCGCCCCCGGCTCCCGGCCCACTCGATGCCCAGCGCCGAAAGCACGGCGAAGACCATCGCCCCGGCTATGGGGTTGGCTCCCGCGTAGAAAGCTATGCCCAGCCCGCCGAACGAGGCGTGCGTGATGCCGCCCGCGAGGAAAACCATCCTCCGGCATACGACGTAGGTGCCTACGACGCCGCACGTTATGCCCGAGAGGACACATGCCGCCAGCGCATTGGACAGGTAGCCGTATTGGATCAGATCGCTGAAAAATTCCATCCTCGTTCTCTTTATTTGCGCGCAAATTTACGTTTTTTACTTGGATAATTTAGTTCTTGGATATAGAAAAGCATTCGATTATTTTTATATTTGCGCTTGGATGCCTGCTTGTTTTTTCGGTATCCGCATGATTAACCCCATTTATTTTCAAATTTTTTACATTTTTACATTTATGCGTACATCTTTATTTCTCGGCATGACCGGATTCGCATTTCTGACGACGTTTGGTTTGCAGGGGTGCAGTGATGACGAGGGTGGCAATGACGGCAAAAATCCCCCCCCCACGATTAATGTTGAGGTGGGTGATGTAACCCGTACAACCGCATCATTTACAATTACTACGAACGGTGCAGCCGATTATGCCTACGCTGTATTGCCGGCATCGGAAACGATTGCCGATGCAGAGGCTCTCTTCGAAAATGGTATCGTAGCCATGTTCGAAGGTGCTAAAAAGGTCGAGGTCAAAATCGAAGACCTTACTGGTGACACCGAGTACAAGCTCTATGCCGCCGCACGCAACCTCAACCCTTTCCTTTACAGCAAACTCGTATCCGAATCGATCGACACGCATGTCGCTTATACCGACATGATTACGCTCGAAAGTGTCAAGACTACTTCTTTCGCTTATCATATCATGAAGCCCGAAGGCGTGGCCAAATACAAGCACGTCTGCCTTTCCAAGTCTGACTATGACTATATAATCAACCTTGCAGGCGGTACTCCGGCCTCCTATGTAAGCGCTTTTGGCAAGGAAGCCACTGAAGACGACACCTATGTTTTCGATACCACTTTCTTCGATGCCGGCGGCTTTCGCCAGGATATTTACTCCGATATGGAGTTTATCATCATAGCCGGTGAAGTCGACGGCGAAGGGCAAGTGGCCAAGGATGCAGCGAAGACGCTCGTCTTCAAGACCAAAAAAGCCGGCACTGCCCCATATGGTATCGATGTCTCTGTGAGCAATATCGCTTCGATGACGGCCGATATAACCATTAAGCCCGAGGAAGGAATCGAGCGCTTCCGTTATCATGTGAACACGAAGGCGGAGTTCGACTATATTGCTTTCGAGGGCGAGGCTTCCGTTCGCCGTATGATTATCGGCCATTGGGACGATGTTTCGAACGAAAGTTCGGGGACTATCACTGTCAATGCAAAGGGCCTTAAGCCCAATACCGAGTACCAGGTCGGGATCGTAGGGTTCGATAAGGACATGCGCGAGAAGTTCCTGCTCTATGACTTTACGACGGGCGAACCTACCGGGCCCCTGCCCGAGCTGACTGCCGAGCCCGTAACCGTCGAAACGCCGTGGAACAAAGCGGCCTTCAAGATCAAGACGACCTATACGGTCTCGATGGTGGCCGGAGTTTTCCCGAGGGGATCCATCGAAGACGTTCTCAGCCGTCCCGGTAACGAGGCGCTTACGGCCGGCGATGTCATCGCTGCCAACGGCACTTCGTTAACCCCGGAACAGGTTGCTGCTGCTATGAGTGGAGAGGGGCTTGTCATCGAGAGCGACGTGCTCACGCCGAATACCGAGTACGAGTTCGGTGTTTGTGCGACGAATGAGGAAAGCGTGGGCGTTTCCGTAGTGAAGGATTTCGCGACAGTTTCGTTGCCGCAGTACGATGGAAACGGCGTGCGTGCGAAACTTCCCGGCAAATACACCGCGACGACCAAGGATCTCGAAGGCAAAACGGTGACCTTCTCTGTCACTATTGCCACGGGTGTGAACGAGGCGACCGAAAAGGCTTACCACGATATGAACCGCCTGGTCGTATTGGGTTTTGCTCCGTGCGGTGTGGAGTATGCGGATCCTGAGAAGTTGCTTGCGAACGGCTGGGTTGCGAACGAAGAGGAAGCCAATGCCGGTTACGGGCCGAAGTGGTTCATCGAATTCAACAGTGACAACACGATTTCGACGAGCGCTCCGATAAACGGGGAGCTGGATTACACGATGGCGAAGTTCAACGGCAAGGAACTCTATTTCCACGGTTATGCCAAACGTCCCAACAGCGACAATTACACGGATATGGCGATAAGCTTCCCCATCGAAGTGGCGGACGATCTGACGTTGACGGTCAAGAAAGCGGTCGACAACTCCTTTGAGTATTATCCCGGTGTGTTGTCGGGTACCAGCCAATGGTGGGGTGATATGGCTTTTGCAGCATCGGACGAGATCGTCCTGACGCGCGATGCCGACCAGGGCGCCGAGCCGGCAGCCGTGAAGAACGTGCGGCAGGTTAGCCTGCCCGAACGGGTGACCGTGAACCTCGATGCCGCTCCTGTGGCCGACAGCCGTCGTATTGCGGCAGAACGAATGATGCGTTAATCCTTAATAAAATACTTTAGACATGAAGAATTTGTTTGGATGGATGCTGGCGGCACTGCTGGCCTTGACGGTCGGTGTGTCGTGTAGCGACGACGATGATTTGAATGAAGGTGCGGGGATTGCCTCTCCCGCATGGAAGGCTGAGAACCAGGCCGTGATCGAAGGCGAGACGCTCGATTTCGAATTTACCGCCGAAGGCCGGTGGACGGCTGTGAGCTCGGCTGACTGGTGCGAGGTGAAGACTCCCTCGGGCGTGGCGGGCGAATCGCTGCTGAGGTTGAAGGTCGCCAAGAACAACCTTGCCGAGGCGCGTACGGCCACGATCACCGTCCATGTGAAAGGATACGCCGCATCGGCCTCTTTCGTGGTGAAGCAGGCCGAAGGTACAACCGAGCAGGGGGATGGTAAATACCGCTCCGTGAACGAATGGGTAGCGGACTATATGAAGAACTTCTACTTGTGGAATCGTCCGATCGAAAACCTCTTCCTCGATTACAGCCTTAGCTACGACCGCTTTTTCACCTCGATCCTCGACGGCGTAGCTGCCCAGGATGACGTGAACCACGACGACGGCTTCTGGCAGGGGCAGAAACGCATGTACTATTACTCTAATTTGCAAAGCGATGCTCCCGTGTCGCGAGCTCCGGGACAAACGCAGTCCGGGTCGGGTATTTATCTGTTGCAAGCCACCCGCCTCGGTACAGACTATATCGGGTTTGCGGTTATGGCGGTCGTTCCTGGGACGCCGGCTGACGACGCGGGACTCGTGCGCGGCGATTTCATCACGTCGGTCAACGGCGTGGAGGTGACCGATGCCAACTACAAGACGCTGGGCCAGTATGTATACGACGGGTCTGTCGAGATTGCGGTTAGCCAGGTGACCTGGGAAGATAACGGAAGCACTCCTGTGCTCAGCTCGAAAGGCAACATCCAGCTCGGGGCCGCTTCCTTTACCGATCCGGCCATCTACATGGACAAGGTGGTCGGCATCGATGGCACCGAGAAAAAAGTGGGATACCTGCTCTATATGGGCTTTAATATCGACTATGACGATGAGTTGATGGCGGCATTCGAACGTTTCCGCCAGCAGAACGTCACCGACCTGATTCTTGATTTGCGCTACAACAACGGCGGCGATGTGCTTTCGAGCGCCGTGCTCGGTACGCTGGTTGCGGGCAACGACTACAAGGGACAGGTTTATGCACATACCACGTTCAATGAAGACCGCACGGAAGCCGGTGAAGGCGGTGACTACAAGATCGGCGTCAAGGAAACAGTTGAGCGCATATACGAACCGCTCGAAACGGCGCTTCAGCATGCTGTGGGGTTGAAGAAGATATATGTGCTGGTGAGCCAGACGACCGCTTCGGCCAGTGAAATGGTGATCAATGGCCTGCGTGGTCTGGACATCGAGGTCAACCTCATCGGGCAGACCACCAACGGCAAGAACGTAGGTATGGAAGGAGTGATGCGGTCATTCTACAATCATGAGTTCCTGCTCTACCCTGTTACCTTTTACGTTGAGAACGCCAAGGGGTTCCGGGATTATTCGACGGGTTTTGTCCCCGATGTCGAGATTGACGATTCGGCGATCTACCCGGGGGAGTTCGGTACAATGGAAGATCAGCTCGGCTATATTGCGCTGGTGTGGATCAAGAGCGGCAAGAAGCCGGAACTCCAGGCTTCGTCGTTGACACGCGGCGGGGGCAGTCCGATGAAGCCTTTCGGCGACTTGTGGGATATCCGTCCCATACGACCGATGGGCGGTGCCGTCATGCGTCCCCGGACGGACGAGTAGTGTTCCGTTTTTCTTATGCTGCAGAGGCGTCCGTACAGGGCGCCTTTGCTCTATTTATCTCGGTCTGTAATTTTTTTGTTGAAAAGACGCCCCTTTTCGTACGGTTTTCGTAATTTCGCCCAGCAAAACACATATTTTATGCAACAACGCCGAGTCAATTTCCATACCCTGGGTTGCAAACTCAATTTTTCGGAGAGCTCCACCCTTGCCCGGGAGTTCGAAGAGGGCGGTTTCGTCCGCGTGGCGCCCGATGCCGAAGCCGATATATGCGTCGTCAACAGTTGTTCGGTGACCGAACATGCCGACAAGAAATGCCGTAACCTGATCCGCAAGCTGCACCGCCGCAACCCCGGTGCCATCATCGCCGTCACGGGGTGTTACGCGCAACTCAAACCGCAGGAGATCGCGGCAATCGAAGGTGTGGATATTGTCTTGGGTAACAACGATAAGGGCGATTTATATAAACGTGTGCTCGAACTTCCGGGCAAAGGCCGTGCGCAGGTTTACAGTTGCGATGCCGATTCGCTCACATCGTTCTTCGCGGCCTTTTCGAGCGGCGACCGCACGCGGGCCTTCCTCAAGGTGCAGGACGGCTGCGACTACAAGTGCGCATACTGTACGATCCACTACGCTCGCGGCGGCAGCCGGAACATGCCGGTCGCCGATCTGGTCGCCGAGGCGCGCCGGATCGCGGCGGCCGGACAGAAGGAGATCGTCCTGACGGGCGTCAACACGGGGGATTTCGGCCGGACGACGGGCGAGAAGTTCATCGACCTGCTGCGGGCGCTGGACGGCGTGGACGGGATCGAGCGTTACCGCATCTCCTCCATCGAACCGAACCTTTTGACGGACGAGATCATCGCCTTCTGCGCCACTTCGCCGAAATTCCAGCATCATTTCCACATCCCCCTGCAGAGCGGTTCGGACAAGATCCTGGGGCTGATGCGCCGCCGTTATACCACGGCGCGCTTCGCCGACCGGATCGCCGCCGTACGCGCGCTGATGCCCGACGCCTTCATCGGCATCGACGTGATCGTCGGTTTCCCCGGTGAGACGGAGGAGGATTTCCGCACGACCTACGACTTCCTTGCCGGGCTGGAACCGGCCTTTCTGCATATTTTCCCCTTCTCGGAACGTCCCGGTACGCCGGCCGTGGAGATGCCCGGCAAGGTGCAGGCTTCGGTGGCGACGCGCCGCGCGGCCCAGCTGGAGGCGCTGTGCGCGAAGCTGCACGCGGCATTCTGCGCCCGTGCCGTGGGGAGCGAGGATTCCGTGTTGTTCGAAAGCACGCGGCGCGGGGGCATGATGTTCGGCTTTACGGGCAACTACCGCCGGGTGAAGGCTCCCTACGACAAGGCCCGCGTCAACACCGTTTGCCGCGTCAGGCTGGGGGCTATGGACGAATCTCACGACCTGATGGGTGAAATTCGGGATTAAATCATTATATTTGCCACTACAAAATTCATAAGGAGTATGACGGGTTTGCGCAAAAGGGTGACGGTGGGCTTCCTGAGCATCGTATGCCTGCTGTTTTTTTCGGGCATGGTCTCGTTCGTGGAGCTGAGCCATCTGAGCCGTGACACGGGCGAGATCCTCAAGGCCAACATGCGTAATATCGAGCTGGCCAAGGAGATGCTCGACGCCGCGCACGAACAGAACGTGGCGCTGATCCGCCTTTCGGTATTCGGCGACCGCTCGTGCGACAGCCTTTGCCGCCGGAGCCTCGAACGGCTGGAGAATACGCTGCTCGTGGCACAGGACGAGGCGCTCGAAAAGTCGTTCCTCGACTCGCTCGCCTTCGCGACGACCGAGCTGCGCCTGCTGACCGACAACTATCTGGCCTTCGGAACCGCTGCGCCGGAGGTGCCGGGGCCCGTTTTACCCGATTCCGTGGGGGTCAAATGGTATAACGACGAGTACGTGGCGCTCTACGGGCGCCTCACGTCGGCCATCAAGAACTATATGACTTCGACGCAGAGTTCGCTGGCGCCGCGTGCCGAGCAGATGAAGAAGAACGCCTACCGGGCCGTGACGCCCGTGCTGATCTCACTGGCGGTGATGATCGCCATCGTGCTGATGCTCTATTATTTCATGTCCGTCTACTGTGTCAACCCCATCCTGCGCATGAACAAGGGGCTGGGCGATTACCTTTCGTTCCGCGTGCCGTTCGTCGTCAAGGCCGACTGCAAGGACGAAATGCTGGAGCTCAAAGAGAAGATCGAGACGCTGATCACCATTTCCAAGCAACCGAAAGCCTGATGCGATGCGAGTAGACGTGGTATTGCGATATGTCGGGGTCGTGATGATATTCATCGCGCTGTTCATGCTCCTGTCGGCGGGTATCTCCTACGTCAGCGGCATGGACTCGGCGTTCTACCCGCTGCTCCTGTCGTCGTTGCTCACGGCCCTGCTGGGGGCTTTCCCGCTGATTTTCGTGGAACGTACGGAGCAGATCACCAACAAAGAGGGCTTCTGCGTGGTGGTCGGCTCGTGGCTGGTGGCCTGTGTGGTCGGGACATTCCCCTACCTGATCTGGGGCGGGGAGTTCAGCCTGGTAAACGCCTGGTTCGAAAGCGTTTCGGGCTTTACGACCACCGGGTCGACGATCCTGAACGATGTCGAGGCGCTGCCCCGCGGGTTGCAGTTCTGGCGTTTCTCGACGACCTGGGTCGGCGGTATGGGCGTGGTGATGTTCGCGCTGCTGATCCTGCCCTCGCTGGGCCGCAATAAGCTGACGCTGTCGAATGTCGAGCTCTCGACGCTCGCCAAGGACAATTACCGTTACCGCACGCAGATCATCGTGCAGATACTGCTGGTGGTCTATGTCGGGCTTACGGTGGTTTCGACCCTTCTGCTCAAGATGGCGGGCATGAACTGGTTCGATTCGCTCTGCCATGCCATGTCGGCCTGTGCCACGAGCGGGTTTTCGACCAAGAACGCCAGCGTCGCCTATTTCAACAGCCCGATGATCGACACGATCCTGATCTTCGCGATGGCCACGGCGGGTATTCATTTCGGACTGATCTATGCCACGGTGACGGGCAAGCGCAGCAATATTTTCCGTTCGGAAGTGACGCGCTGGTACCTCGGCATGCTGTTCGCGGGCGGGCTGCTGATCGCCGTCAGCCTCTATGCCGCGGATATCTACCCCGCCTTCACGTCGGCTTTCCGCCACGGGCTTTTCCAGTTCGTGTCGGTGGTGACGACGACCGGGTTTGCGACGGCCGATTCCAACCAGTGGACTTCGTTCGCGGTCATCCTGCTGATTTTCGGCTCGATCGTGTGTGCCTGCGCCGGATCTACGGCGGGCGGTATCAAGACCAACCGGCTGGTGCTGGCCATGAAGATGATGCGCACGCGGCTGCGGCAGCAGCAGCATCCCAATGCGATCATCCGCATCCGCCTCGACGGCGTTATCCAGGAAACGGAGGCGCTTCATTCGGTCATGATATTCATCGTGGCGTACCTGATGCTGATACTCGCCGGCACGGTTTTCGGGACGATATTCGGCGTCGACCTGATGACCAGTTTCTCGGGGGCCGTGGCGTCGATCGGCAACGTCGGCCCGGGCTTCGGCGAGGTCGGCTCGATGGACAATTTTTCGGCGCTTCCCGGGGTGTTCAAGCTCTCCAATTCGCTGCTGATGCTGTTGGGGCGTCTGGAAATATTCGGATTCATACAACTCTTTTTCATTAAATGGTGGAGGTAACCGAGATGGTATTTCGTAAGGTTTATATAGTGTTATGTGCGGCGCTGCTGGCGGCGGGAGACCTCTGTGCGCAGCAGGTTCGCGTGGAACCCCGTATCGCGGGGCTCGAGGGCAACCGGGAGTACATGTCGCTTCTGGAACAGGATGCGCAGTTGCAGATCCGCGAGGACTCGATCGTCAATGCCGTGGAACGCGCCCGGCAACAGTTGCGCGAAGACCCCGCGAACAGGCAGCGCTATTCGCAGGAGATCCTGCAGCTCGAAAGCCGGATATTCGAAGTGCGCAATGCCAAGGGGCGCCTGATCGACAAGATCAACACCATCGAGCAGGAGTGGGTGCTCGCCAACCTGAACGGGGCGGCGCAGCAGCCGGCGGAGCCTGCCGCGGAAAGTCCCGCAGGGGCGATCCCCGACTCGCTCAAGGTGCGCAACCTGGTTTTCAACCCCTATTTCCGCGAGCAGCTGCCCGAGGCCGATTATGCGGCCCTGCGCAGGGCGCAGGGGCTGGAGCTGGACGCCGTGGACTATGTGAACCGCTATTTTGCCAACTACGGGACGATCTGCGAACTGGCCGAGGCCTATGCCGCGGCGCAGACCGAGGCGGATGCGGGCGAGATTTACGACCGCTACAATACGTTGCAGGGCTTCAACCGCGTGCTGGCCGATTCGCTCGCCGAGGCATGGAATTATATCGCCGACAACAAAGGGTATGCCTATGGCTATCTGATGGACAAACTGGGGCAGGATGCCATCCTGGCGCGTGAGGAGAAGCGGCTTTCCGGGGCTGCCCGCGAACTCTCGGCACTGCGCGGCGAGGTCGCTTCGGATGCCGTGGCCGATTATTTCCTGCGCAAGAAAGTCCTCGTGGGCTACGAGACGGCCGTGGCCGGCCTGTTGGGGCTCACTTCCGCCCGCGACTCGCTGCGCGGCGTGGCTGCGCAATTGGATGGCATCGACTTCCGCCTGCCCCGTATCGACGTGGCGCAGCGCTATTTCCTCGACTACGACAGTATCGCGTTCTCCGCAACGCCAAAATACAGCTACCAGCACCCGATCCCCGAGTGCAGGGTCTACGAGCACGGGACGATCTACCGTATCCTGCTGGGCACGTTCAATACCAAGCGTGCCGTCTCCACGTTCCGGGGGGCGTATCCGCTCTCCTATCTGGTCGGCGAGGATAAGAAATGGTGTTACTATGCCGGGGGCTTCGCAACCCGGGAGGAGGCCGAGGCCGCGCAAAAACTGTTGAAATCCAAAGGCTTCGTCCGCCCCGAAATCGTGGTGTGGACGGACGGCGCCTACCGCAACCTTTCGCGTGACCCCGAGGCGCAGCAGATTGCCTACCGGGTCGAAATCACCGGTACGGAGGCACTGCCCGACGTTGTCAAGACCGTTATCACCGAGGCGGCCGAGGGGTGCGAACTCTCGCGCGTGGGACAGCAGTTGTTCGTGGTGGGGATGTTCGACGACAAGGCCGTGGCCGACCGCGTGGCCGCCGCAATAATACAGGCAGACCCGTCTTTGGAAATAAAAGTCGCCGAAATTGCGGAATAATTGAATTTATTGCCTATCTTTAGTGCAATGTTCAACAACTCCTTATGACGATGTTCTATATCATACTCCTGATCGTATTGGGACTGCTTTTCCTGGTGGCGGAATTGGTGCTGCTGCCCGGCGTGTCGATCGGTGCCATCCTGGCGCTGGTTTGCTACGGCAGTTCCATCTACCTCGCTTTCCGCGATTACGGCACCGTAGCCGGGGTCGTAGTCATCCTGGCTATCCTCCTGCTTTCGCTCGTCGCCACGATTATTTCCCTGCGCGCCAAGACCTGGCAGCGCTTTTCGCTCAAACAGAGGGTCGACTCGTCGAGTATGCCCTCGACCCCCGACCAGGAATTGCAGGTGGGCGACCGCGGCATGACCCTTTCGCGCCTTTCTCCGATGGGTACGGTCGAGGTCGGCGGCAAGGTCTACGAGGCCAAGTCGCTGACGGCCTATGTCGACCCGCGCCGGGAGGTCGAAGTCGTGGGCTTCGAGAATTTCAGCGTCATCGTAAAGACCGTGAAGGATCGGCACGCTTAGCCGGATAATCGGACGGGGATGGGATATCTCAGATTCTTTGCATTGCTGGCCGTCGTGGGGATGGCTTGCGATTCCCGGGCGCAGGGAACGAAGGAGGTCTGGCTGGACGAGCTGGATCTCTCGTGCTGCATTCAGGACTGGGGCTTGCCGCAGGCCGACCGCTCGGTGCTGGATACTCCCCTCACGGTGGGCGGCGTCGTTTACGGCCGCGGCGTGGGAACCCATTCGATCAGCCGTATGCTGTTCGGGCTCGGCGGCGATGCCGTCTCCATCGCCGGGGCGGTGGGCGCGGATGATAAAAACCTGTTCGCCGGGAAACACCGGTTCAAAATCCTCGGCGACCGGAAGGTGCTGTGGGACAGCGGTGTGATGCGCAAGGGCGATGCTGCCCGTGCGTTCGACGTCGACTTGTCCGGCCTGGACAAAGTCCTGCTGCTGGTCGAGGAGGCCGGCGACGGGATCATGTACGACCATGCCGACTGGCTGGAGGTGAAGATCACCACGCGCGGAGAGGTGGAGCCCCTGTCCGTCTGGGCCAGGCCAATCTCCAAGGGTAAATATATCCTGACCCCCGCGAGCCCCGAAACGCCGCAGATCAACAATCCGCTCGTATACGGCGCCCGCCCGGGCAATCCCTTTCTGATGCCTGTCATGGCCAGCGGCAAACGCCCGATGGCGTACGGGGCGCAGGGGCTTCCCGAAGGGCTGGAGCTCGATCCCCGTACGGGCCTGATAACGGGCCGTGTGCCCGCCGAAGGGGATTTCAGGGTGCTGCTGACAGCGGAGAATGCCCTCGGGAAAGCCGAACGGGAGATATTGCTGAAAATAGGGCCGCAAATCGCCCTGACTCCGCCCATGGGCTGGAACAGCTGGAATTGCTGGGGGTTCTCGGTCGACGACGCGAAGGTGCGCGATGCCGCCCGCGCCATGCACGAAAAACTCCTGGCCTACGGATGGACGTATGTCAATATCGACGACGGATGGCCGGCGGATACGCGTTCGGCCGACGGCAGGCTCCTCCCGAACGAAAAATTCCCGGATTTCAAAGGCCTCAGCGACTACGTCCACTCCCTTGGGCTCAAATTCGGCATCTACTCCTCGCCCGGGCCCACGACCTGCGGAAATTATCCGGGGAGCTACCGGCATGAACTCACCGACGCCCGGACTTGGGCCGAATGGGGCGTGGATTACCTCAAACACGACTATTGCGGCTACCTGCAAATCGAAAGGGACTCCGAGGAAAAGACGATCCAGGAACCCTACGTGGTCATGCGCAAGGCGCTGGATCAGGTCGACCGGGATATCGTCTACTGCGTGGGCTACGGGGCTCCCAACGTGTGGAACTGGGGCGCCGAAGCCGGCGGCAACCTGTGGCGTACGACCCGCGACATCACCGATGAATGGAACGTGGTGACGGCGATCGGCTGTTTCCAGGACGTTTGCGCGCAGGCCACGGCCCCGGGCAGGTACAACGACCCCGATATGCTGGTGGTCGGCCGGCTGGGACACGGCTGGGGTGCCGATGCCCACGAATCCGAGCTGACCCCCGACGAACAATATGCCCATATTTCGCTGTGGGCCATCCTCTCCGCCCCGCTGCTGATCGGTTGCGACATGCGGGCGATAGACGACTTCACGCTCGGGCTGCTGACCAATTCCGAAGTGATCGCCGTGAACCAGGATCCGCTGGTCGCCCCCGCCGTCAAACGGGTCGTTCCCAACGGGCAGGTGTGGTACAAAAAACTCTGCGACGGTTCGTATGCGCTGGGATTTTTCCAGTTGGATCCCTATTTCGTGCTGTGGGATCAGGACGAGGCGGAAGCCATCCAGGAGCAGAACTACGAATTCGAATTCGACCTGCGGGAACTCGGGATCGGCGGAAAGGCCGAAGTCCGGGACTTGTGGCGGCAGCAAGACCTGGGTACGTGCACGGGCACGCTCCGGGCGCTTGTACCCTACCACGGGGTTTCGCTGGTCAGGATAACGCCCGTGGAGTGAGCTCGGGCAGAAAGGTGTAATTCAAGGATAATTTTCTAACTTAATAGCATTCGATTATGGATTTTCAAGCAGGATTGATCGTATTGATCGTATTCGTGAGCCTTTTTGCGATCTGGCTCATCTTCTATTTCATCCCGGTGGGACTGTGGTTCTCGGCATTGGTGTCGGGCGTAAGGATCAGCCTGCTGCAACTCATTCTGATGCGCTGGCGCAAGGTGCCGCCCTCGACGATCGTATCGTCGATGATCGAGAGCACGAAGGCCGGGCTGGAACTCAACCCCAACGAACTCGAGGCGCATTACCTTGCGGGCGGCAATGTCACCAGCGTGGTGCATGCCCTGGTATCGGCACAGAAGGCCAATATCATGCTCGATTTCAAGATGGCTACGGCCATCGACCTGGCGGGCCGCGACGTGTTCTAGGCCGTGCAG
>OFPS01001933.1_pt1 | contig 13103 bp, 4 predicted proteins | sample 1542111 | NCBI WGS metagenome assembly OFPS01 (sample SAMN04209233, study PRJEB22552) | human gut metagenome | biome: gut; material: feces | host: Homo sapiens | place: USA: Oklahoma | reverse complement strand
ACCTTGACAAGCAGGTCGGCCCGGAGGAGGAGAAGCTGATCCGCGGCTTCGCCGACCAGATCGAAGGCGAGATCACGGAGCGCTACAACGGTCCCGCCAAGATCGAGGACATCCAGAACCTCGTCGAGCACGCCCTGATCGACGCCCACCTGTACGACGTGGCCCGCGCCTACACCAACTACCGTCTCGACAAGGACATCCAGCGCGCCAAGGCCACGGACGTCAACGAGGCCGTCTCCCGCTTCATCAACCAGGATCCGACGCTGATCCACGAGAACGCGAACAAGGATGCCAACGTCTACGCCACTCAGCGCGACCTGCTCGCCGGCGCCGTCTCCAAGGCCGCCGCGTTCAACATGCTGCCCCCGGCCGTCGCGAACGCGCACATGAAGGGCGACATCCACTTCCACGACGCCGACTACTCGCCGTTCACCGCGCAGTCCAACTGCTCGCTGCCCAACTTCTGGGACATGCTCGCCAACGGCTTCACGCTCGGCAACGCGCCGATGGCCTCCCCGAAGTCCATCGCCATCGCCGCCACGCAGATCACCCAGATCATGAAGGACGTGGCCTCCAGCCAGTACGGCGGCCAGACCGCCAACCGTGCCGACGAGCACCTCGCCGCCTACGCGAAGAAGGACTACGAGAAGTTCCTCGAAGAGGCCCGCGAGACCATCCCCGACGGCATGCCGGTGGAGTTCGCCCGTCGTCAGGTCGAGAACGCCAAGGCCAACGAGCCCGCCAAGCTGCACTTCGGCTCCCGCGAGCCGCTGCCCATGGACACGCCGTTCCACACCGACGTCGACGAGCTGGAGCAGGAGCGTGAGATCCTCGCCAAGGTCCGCACGCGCAAGTCCATCTACGACGCCATGCAAACGATGGAGTACCAGATCAACTCCAACCGCGTCTCCAACGGCCAGACCCCGTTCGTCACCGTCGGCTTCGGCCTGGGCACCGACTGGTTCGCCCGCGAGGTGCAGCGCGCGATCCTGCTCAACCGCATCCGCGGCCTCGGCAAGGACCACCACACCGCAATCTTCCCGAAGCTCGTGTTCACCGTGCGCCACGGCGTGAACGCCGACCCTGGCGACCCGAACTACGACCTGAAGCAGCTCGCCCTGGAATGCGCCACCAAGCGCATGTACCCGGACGTCGTGTTCTACGAGAACATCGTCAAGATCACCGGCTCCTTCAAGGCGCCGATGGGCTGCCGCTCCTTCCTGCAGGGCTGGATCAACCCCGAGACCGGCAAGGACGAGGAGGATGGCCGCATGAACCTCGGCGTCGTTTCCGTGAACGTGCCGCGCATCGCCATCGAATCCCACGGCAGCAAGGAGCGTTTCTGGAAGCTGTTCAACGAGCGCATGGAGGTCGCCCACCAGGCGCTGCAGTTCCGCATCATGCGCTGCAAGCAGGCCACCCCGGTCAACGCGCCCACCCTGTTCCGCTTCGGCGCCTTCGGTCGCCTCGGCGCGAGCGGCAACGTCGACACGCTGTTCAAGAACGAGCGCGCCACCGTGTCGCTCGGCTACATCGGCCTGGCCGAGGCCACCGCCGTCTTCTACGGCAAGGACTGGATCCGCGACCACGGCTGGGACCCGCAGGGCAAGGAGTTCGCGCTGTCGATCGTCAAGCGCATGAGCGAACTGTGCAAGCAGTGGAGCAAGGCCGAAGGCTACCATTACTCCGTGTACTCCACACCGGCCGAATCCCTCACCGACCGCTTCAACCGCATGGACCGCGAGAAGTTCGGCCGCATCGAGGGCGTCACCGACCACGACTTCTACACCAACTCCTTCCACTACCCGGTGTGGCTGCAGCCCACGCCGATGGAGAAGCTCGACTACGAGAAGGACTTCCCGTACTACGCGTCCGGCGGCTTCATCAACTACTGCGAGTACCCGTGCCTGCAGGACAACCCGAAGGCGCTGGAGGCCGTGTGGGATTACGCCTACAACATCGGCATCGGCTACCTCGGCACCAACACGCCGATCGACCACTGCTTCGTGTGCGGCTTCCAGGGCGACTTCGAGCCGACCGACGAGGGCTTCAAGTGCCCCGAGTGCGGCAACTGCGACCCTGACAAGTGCAACGTCACCAAGCGCACCTGCGGCTACCTCGGCAACCCGGTGCAGCGCCCGATGGTGCATGGCCGTCACGAGGAGATCTCCCACCGCGTCAAGCACATGAGCGGCGAGACCGGTCACGTGACGCTGGCGGACGGCTCCGAGCGCGAGTGGTTCGAAGAGGCCAAGTAACTGCCGGTACCGCGCGTTGTGCTGTCCGCGAGGGTCGCCGGTATATGTTGTCTGACACACTCAAGGCCGTTCGGCCGAGCTTACGGTCAGACAACATATACCGGCGACCCTCGCTCGTTGCGCGCAATGTTACGGTTGGACAGGGAGGATGATGATGGACAGGAAGTCGACGCTGCATGATTTCGCGGCCGGCGAGACCGGCCGCGGACCCGGAGTGCCGTCATCACTGACCAACAACCCCCGTTCCGGCCAGTGGGACGGGCGGCGCATGTCCAAGCGCATGATCGCCGACTACAAGACCTTTATCGTCACCGATGGCGAAGGCGTGCGCAATTCGCTGTACGTCTCCGGCTGCCCGTTCCACTGCGTCGAATGCTTCAACTCGTCGATCTGGGATTTCCAGGCCGGCCACGAATACACGCAGAAGCTCGAAGACAAGATCGTCGACGACCTCAAGGCGCCGTGGATCCAGGGCATCACGTTCCTCGGCGGCGAACCCATGCTGAATACGCCCGTCCTGTTGCCGCTCGCCCGGCGCATCCGCGGCGAGTTCGGCCACGACAAAGACATCTGGTGCTGGACCGGCTACACGTGGGAGGAGCTGATGCGCCCCGGTGAGACGCCGGACAAGCTCGAACTGTTGCAGCTCATCGACATCCTCGTCGACGGCCGCTACCTCAAGGACCAGCACGACTCCCTCCTGCAGTTCCGCGGATCCAGAAACCAGCGCATCCTCGACGTGCCGCGTTCGCTGGCCGCCGGCAGGCCTGTCGTCTGGGCCAAGCTCCACGACCAGGAGCGCGACATCCCCGAAATGTACCTCAAGGATCGCGAGGCCGGCGAGGGCGCACAGGCGTCGTGACGGCGCCGCCGGCCTTGCCATCCATCCAGTGGATTCGATGCCGTCGGCCTGATCGCGGCCATCCTGACAGTCTCGCCCGCCATCGGCATGGCCTTGCTTCTCCCCGCATTCATCTGGCCTCGCGTGAGTCCGCTGTTCCATGTGATGATGCTCTGTTTCCGGGAAAGGTGCTCGCGCATGCTGGGCACCGGATTGGGGAGGACGACTCTGTATATGCGCGGCGTGCGGGACGACGTGGTCGACGTTTTCGCGGGCAGCGGCGTGCCCGGTCCGCTGGAGGTCTCGGATACTGCGGCCGGGGTATGGCCCTCCGTCGTCGCCGGCGTGTCCGCCATATCAGGGATTTGGGCGGGACTGGGGTGGTCAATAGCGCTGGTCCATAAGACCACCAGCCTGCTGGCATGCTCGGCTCACCCCCCCGAATGCGCGATAATGGGGGTAACGCCGCAATCGTGGGGAAACCGTCGAGTTTCCGTTTTGCGTTTGTTAGCGAAATCACGCCATACGACGGCTCGTTAGGAGGGGTCTCGGACTACATTACATAAGGAAGTAGCGGGAAGTCCCGAATCGAAGACAGAGGTAACAGATGGTGGATACAGCGAATACCGCGGCCGAAAGCCACGATAGTAAGCCGTTGCGCGTGGGTCTGGATATCGGATCGACCACGGTCAAGGCCGTGGTGCTCGATCAGACCAATGCGCTCAATGACGTGCTGTTCTCCGACTACCGACGTCACCACGCCAACGTCCGCGCCACGGTGGCTGGACTGCTCAAGGACATCCATCAGACGCTCGTCGACCTCGGCCGCGGCGACGAGCCCATTCGTCTCGCCATCACCGGTTCCGGCGGCCTGACGCTCGCCGACAACCTGCACGTGCCGTTCATCCAGGAGGTCATCGCCGAGACCCGCGCGATCGACGAGGAATACCCGCAGGCCGACGTCATCATCGAGCTCGGCGGCGAGGACGCCAAGATCACGTACCTGAAGCCCACTCCCGAACAGCGCATGAACGGTTCGTGCGCGGGCGGCACCGGCGCATTCATCGACCAGATGGCCACGCTGCTCGACACCGACGCCTCCGGCCTCAACGATTACGCCAAGGACTACAAGACCCTGTACCCGATCGCGTCGCGTTGCGGTGTGTTCGCGAAGACCGACCTGCAGCCGCTGATCAACGACGGCGCCGCCAAGCCCGATCTGGCCGCGTCGATCTTCACCGCGGTGGCCACGCAGACCATCGCCGGTCTGGCTTCCGGACGCCCGATCCACGGCACGGTCATCTTCCTCGGCGGCCCGCTGTTCTTCATGTCCGAGCTGCGCGAGGCGTTCCACCGCGCGCTCGCCGGCAAGGTCGACGAGTTCATCGTGCCGACCGACGCCCACCTGTACGTCGCATACGGCTCCGCGCTGATCGCTGGGGAGCCGGACGGCATCGACGTCGACGGCGTGCATTTCGAGCCGCGCACCTGTGACGACATCATCGCCGCCCTCGACGGCCTGAAGAACCTGCCGGCGAACACGCCGACCATGCCCCCGCTGTTCTCCTCCGACCAGGAGCGCGAGGCGTTCAACGAGCGCCACCATCGCGAACACATCCACATCGGCACGCTCGAAGGCGCGAAAGGCCCGCACTTCCTCGGTATCGACGCGGGTTCGACCACCATCAAGGCGACGCTCGTCAACGACGACCGCGAGATCGTATGGTCCAGCTACGCCACCAACGAAGGCAGCCCGTTGACCGCCGCCATCAACATCGTCAAGAAGATCCAGTCCGAGCTGCCCGAAGGCGCGTGGATCGCCCGATCCTGCGCGACCGGCTACGGCGAGGGACTGATCACCACCGGCTTGCACCTGGACGAGGGCGTGGTCGAGACCATGGCGCACTACCGTGGCGCCGAAATGGTCAGCCCCGGCGTCACCGCTGTCATCGACATCGGTGGCCAGGACATGAAATACCTGGCCATCACCGACGGCGTCATCGACTCGATCGCCGTCAACGAGGCATGCTCGTCCGGTTGCGGCTCGTTCCTGCAGACCTTCGCGCAGTCGATGGGTCTGACCATCCAGGAGTTCACCCAGGCGGCCCTCAACTCCGACCATCCGGTCGACCTCGGCTCGCGCTGCACGGTGTTCATGAACTCGTCCGTCAAGCAGGCACAGAAGGAAGGCGCGTCGATGGAGAACATCGCCGCCGGCCTGTGCTATTCGGTCGTGCGCAACGCGCTGTACAAGGTCATCAAGCTGCGTGACTCCGGTGAGCTCGGCGACACCGTCGTCGTGCAGGGCGGCACGTTCCTCAATGACGCCGTGCTGCGCGCCTTCGAGCTGCTCACCGAGCGCGAGGTGACCCGCCCGAACATCGCCGGCTTGATGGGCGCGTTCGGCGCCGCCCTGACCGCACGCATGCATTACGAGGACGTGGCCGACGACGCGCACGACCACGACGCCGAAGTCTCCGCGGGCCAGTCCGCCGATATGGCCGGCAGCGACGATGTCAGCGCGGAGCAAGACCACGAGGTCGTCATCGACGGCGTGCACCACACGGCGTCCAACATCCTGTCCGGCGACGACCTCGACAACATGTCGATGACCTCCGAGCGCGACGTGTGCAAGCTGTGCCAGAACCACTGCAAGCTCACCATCACCACGTTCGCCGACGGCTCGCGCTACGTTACCGGCAACCGCTGCGAGCGCGGCGGCGACGCGAAGAAGAAGCGCTCCGACAGGCCGAACCTGTACGACTACAAGTACAAGCGCTGCTTCGCCTACCGCAGGCTCACCGACAAGAAGGCCACCCGCGGCGAGATCGGCATCCCTCGCGTGCTCAACATGTACGAGAACTACCCGTTCTGGTTCACGCTGCTCACCTCGCTCGGCTTCAAGGTGATGGTCTCCGGCCGCAGCTCGCACGAGCTGTTCGAGACCGGCATCGAATCGATCGCCTCCGAGAACATCTGCTACCCGGCCAAGCTGGTGCACGGCCACATCAAGTGGCTGCTGGGCAAGGGCGTCAAGAACATCTTCTACCCGTGCGTGAGCTACGAGGACAACCTCGTGCCCAATACGGACAACCACTACAACTGCCCGGTCGTGGCCAACTACCCGGTGGTGATCGGCGCGAACATGCCCGAACTGCGCGAGGACGGCATCCGCTACATGCACCCGTACTTCAACCTCGCCAACCACGAGCTCATGGTCGACCGCATCGTCGAGGAGTTCGCGTGGGCGAACGTGAGCCGCGAGGAGGCCGAGACCGCGGTCAAGGCCGCGTACGCCGAGGACAAGATCTTCAAGAACGACGTGCAGGAGGAAGGTTTCAAGGCGCTCGCCTACATGAAGGAGCACAACTGCCGGGGCATCGTGCTCGCCGGGCGCCCGTACCACATCGACCCCGAGGTCAACCACGGCATTCCCGAGACGATCTGCGCGCTCGGCATGGTCGTGCTCTCGGAGGATTCGATCTGCGAACTGCAGCCGGGGGAGAACCTGCATCTGAGCGACTACCTGTCGGAAGGCGAGGAGGACCCGCGCAAGAAGAACGCGAACGGCTTCCGCCACGTCGGCGACCGCAAGGTGACCGTCTCCCGCATGCCGCTGCGCGTCACCAACCAGTGGGCCTACCATTCGCGGCTCTACGCGGCGGCGCATTTCGTGGCGTCCTACCCGGGTCTCGAACTCGTGCAGCTCAACTCCTTCGGCTGCGGCTTGGACGCCATCACCACCGATCAGGTGGCCGAGATCCTCGCCGACAAGGCCGACGTGTACACGCTGCTCAAGATCGATGAGGTGAGCAACCTCGGAGCGGCGAAGATCCGCCTGCGTTCGCTCAAGGCCGCCGTCGAGGAGCGCGAGGCCAACAAGCGGCGTCTGGCCGCACAGGCCCAGTCCCAATCCCGCCAGCAGGTGCTGCCGAACAAGCAGGACCAACCGGTCGGCCCCAGTGCGGCCGAGCTTGCGGCGCAGCGTCAGGCCAAGGAGGAGCTCGCGGCCGCCGAGGTGCAGCTCAAGGCCGCCCAGGACCAGCTCGCCGCCGCGCAGGCCGCCGTCGAGGCCGCGGAGAAGCAGCAGAACGCCACCGAGCAGCCGGCCCCGCATTCCACGGGCTTCCGCAAGACCGGATCCGAGGCGCCCACGCCCGGCCGTCAGGTCATGCTCGACACGGTGATGAAGAGCAACCCGCAGCTCACCAAGGCCGTCAAGGACGCCTCCCACCGCGCGGCGCAGGCCGAGTCGCGGCTCGCCGACACCTCGCCGAACGGCAAGTCCGCGAGGAAGGCCGCCAAGAAATCCGGCCACAACACCGCGACCATGTCGAAGTACGCCAACAAGGTGCCGTTCGGCAAGTCGATGAAGAAGGACTACACGATCGTCGGCCCCCAGATGAGCCCGATCCACATGTCGCTGGTCGAGTCGGTCATCCGCTCCGGCGGATACAAGTTCGACATCCTCAAGACCGCGAGCCGCGAGGACGTCGAACTCGGCCTCAAGTACGTCAACAACGACGCCTGCTACCCGGCGATCATGGTCATCGGCCAGCTCGTCGACGCCATCGTCAAGGGCAAGTACGATCCCGACCATGTGGCGCTCGCCATCACGCAGACCGGCGGAATGTGCCGCGCGACGAACTACTTCGGCCTGATCCGCAAGGCGCTGATCGACGCCGGATACCCGCAGGTGCCGGTCATCGCGTTGTCCACGCAGGGCTTCGAGGACAACCCGGGCTTCAAGGCCACGCCCACGCTGCTGCACCGCGCCATCAAGGCGCTGGTCGTCGGCGACCTGCTGCTCAAATGCCTGATGCGCGTGCGCCCGTACGAGGTCGAGAAGGGCAGCGCCGACAAGCTGTACCAGATGTGGGACACCATCGTGCGCGAGACCATCGAGCACCACGGCTTCTCCGATACCGCGAAGAAGAAGATCGGCAAGCATTACCTGCCGTACCAGACGCTGCTCAAGGAGATCGTCAAATCGTTCGACGCACTGCCGCTGCGCGACATCCCGCGCAAGGTGCGCGTCGGCGTCGTCGGCGAGATCCTCGTCAAGTACCATCCCGACGCGAACAACCACGTGGTCGACGTCATCGAATCGCAGGATTGCGAGGCCGTGGTCCCCGGCATCATGGAGTTCATGACCACGCGTCCGTACATCACCGACTGGAACGAGAAGAACCTCGGCATGGGCGGCAACAAGAAGCTGTACTCGCTCATGCGCTGGGGTCTCGACCGTTACCTCAACCCGGTGCGCGCGGCCATCGATCTGGCGCATGGCAAGTTCAGCCAGGACCTGCCGATGCCCGAGCTGGTCAAGAAGGCCTCCGAGGTGACCTCGGTGGGCGTGCAGGCCGGCGAGGGGTGGCTGCTGACTGCCGAGATCCTGGAGCTCATCGAGTCTGGCTGCCCGAATGTGATCTGCGCCCAGCCGTTCGCCTGCCTGCCCAACCATGTGACCGGCCGCGGCATGTTCGGCAAGATTCGCCGTCTGCACCCGGACGCGAACATCGTCTCCATCGACTATGATCCCGGCGCCTCACAGGCCAATCAGCTCAACCGCATCAAGCTGATGATCGCCGCGGCGAAGAAGAACCACCAGAAGCTGACCGCGGCCGACTGACGGATCAGCCTCGGCCCGGCGATCAGCCGACCAGGGTCGCCGCGTAGGCGTACAGCCTCTTCCATGGCAGGGTCGACACGTCTATCTTGTCGGCCTTGCTCTGAACCCTCTCGCGGTAGCGTTCCGTGCGCAGCGCCGTCTTCACATTGGCTTTCACATCGGCGAGCGGCGCCTTGCCCTCGACCCCGTCCACGGTCCAGTCGTGCGCGTCGTAATACTCCTGCACCTCGGTCTCGCTCGGGTTCATGCCCGGTTTCGTGGCGTCGTCGACGTAGTCGTTCTTCAGCGCGGTCATCTCGTAGTCGATGTATGAGGCGATGTCGTATTCGCTGCGTCCGTAGATGACCTGCCCCGCTTCACGTTTCTGCCGGTTGTTCGCGTTGAGGGTTTCCATGCGCTTGACGATGCCGGTGTACGAGTCGTCGTCGACCAGCCCGTACGAGACTGCGATCAGGTACGCCGCGTGACGGAAGCGCAGCGTGTCGATAGTCTGTTTCGTCAGCCATTCGACCGGCTTCTCTCCGCCGTATGAGGCGGTCCAGTCGGCGTCCCGGGCGTTGAGGTTGACGTCGTGCTTCTGCTTGAAATAGCTGACGGCGGCGGTGCGCTGCGACGACCACGCCTGGGTGAATTCGGCCTGCGTGATGGTGGTGTCGCCGAAGGAGAATTTCGGGAAGGCCTGCGTCGCGTTGGCTTGCGCATCGTCCGTCTTTGACGAGTCGGGGCTCGCCGTGAGCGAACGGACGAGAAAGACGGTGCCGACGATGGCCGCAATCAGCAGGACGGCCGCGACGACGATGATCGCGCGGGTTCTCGTATTGGTTTTCGTCCCCATCTTCGCGGCGTCACGGCCGCTCCCGTCCGTTGCCTTGCTGGGAGAGCCTGATCCGCATTTTCGTGACTGCTTCATGCCGTCATGATACGCGACGGACATGATTGCGGGGTGTCGCCCGCATTGCGCAGGAACGCCCCCACAATCATGTCCGTCGGTCGTCGCCTTGGATTCCGGTTATTCCTGGAATACGTCCGGATGCTTCGGATCGCCGGGCTCGTCGGCCAACAGGCCCTCCAATCCCAGGAACTCCTTCCAGAATTCGAGCGGCTGGCCATACGGCGCCGATTGCGCGCCGCGCGCCTGCAGGTTCGCCTTCGCCTCGAACACGTCCTCTTCGCGGATATCCTCGAAGTAGCTTTCCAACCGCTCCCTGTTCTCCGGCACGTAGAACAGGGACGCGATGATCTCCGTCAGCCGCTCGGCGCGCTCGATCGGCAGCGAATCCCAATGCCGCAGCTCGATGAAGTTCTTCATACGCACGTCGTTGAAATGCGTGGAGATGATGTGGTTGATCTCGTACGGGTTGAGCTCGCGGTCGGGATACACCTCTCCGGCGTTCTCATAGAACGCCGGGTGATGCAGCTCCTTGCCGCTCAGGCTCTTGGCCTCCGGCGTATGCGTCAGATCGGCGAACATCAGCGGCGTGGACAGCACGTCGATGGCGTACTCCTCCCAGCCGAACCGCTTGTCGAACAGTCCGGGAATCACGTTCGTGCGCTGGGGGTCGAGATAGTCCCACATGCGCTGGCGCAGCAGGGGCCACGGGTTCGGCGCGCCCTCGAAATACGGCGTATTGCGGAAGTACCAGGCGAGGATCGGCCCGATGATGGTGCCCAGACGCAGCTTGTCGATGGAATCCTGCTCGTCGACGTAGTCGATGCTCACCTGCGTGGAGGCCGAGCACCGCATCATGCACGGGCCGAACTGGCCTACCCGCCCCAGGTAGTGGGTCATGGCGTCGTAACGGTCCTTCGGGTTGACCTTGACGTCGGCGAAGCCCGACTTGGGCTGGTAGCCGTAATTGACCAGACGGAAGCCCAGCTCGTCCAGCACGGGATCGATGTCACGCCGGAAGGAACGATACAGCGTCAGCAGTTCCTGCGGCGTCTTGAGGATGCCCAGCGAGCACTCCACCTGACCGCCGGGCTCCAGCGACACGGCGATGCCTTCGCGCCCGAGTCCGACCAGATGGCCGTTCTCCCAGTACTCCTTTTCCTTGTCATAGTACGGCGCAATGCGCTTGAGCAGCGTTTCGACGCCGTTCTCCTCGTAGTAGCTGACGGCGGTGTCGTCGCCGTTGTGCACCGGAAGATGTTCGATCTCCACGCCGAAACCGCCCGTGCCGCGTTTGGAACGGCCTTCCTCGAAGAATCGCAGCAGACTGTCGATGTGCTTGGGATTCGGCTTGGCGAGCAGATGCGCGTAACTGATTCTCGGTGTCGTCATGGGGCATATCGTACCTGCAGATTCCATCGGCCACGGCGGTGCCGTTATACAAAGAATCGATAGCCGGTTTGCGTCCGAATGCTGGACATTGCGACTGATTTCCCGGGTTCCGTTCAGGGGGTACAAGGGTGACGTTATGACAGTTAACGAAATGCCGAATACGCCATAGCCCCATTGCCGTAGCCTATGGGTACCGCTATACTTGTGAACTTGTAAAGTCTCTTTACATATTGGTGGTGTGGCGAGTCTGTGAATGACCCCGGAAGGGGGCATCGTCATGGATGACCGGATCGCCGACATGTCCCCCCGCAACGAGGAGGGGAACGGAGACTCTCCAATAACAGTAAGGACAACGATGAAACCTCATGTAGGATCACGGATGATCGCAGCAGCGGTCGCTATGGGGACGGCGTTCGCGTTGATCGCGCCGTCTTCGGCGCTCGCGGCCGATGCGACGCCAGCGGCGGCGTCGACCGGAACGACATATTACGTGTCATCGACGCATGGCGATGACGGCAACGCCGGCACCGATCAGGGCCATCCCTGGAAGACGCTGGACAAGGTCAACGCCATCGCGACCGACCTTAAGCCGGGCGACTCCGTGCTGCTGGAGCGTGGCTCCACGTTCCAGGACCAGTATCTGCACATCAAGGACACGTCGGGAACCGCCGACGCGCCCATCACCATCGCCGATTACGGCGACGCCTCCGCCAAGCCGGTCATCGCGGCGAACGGCGTCAAGGGCAGCCGGTGGTACCAGAACTACCGTGCGTCGGTCGGCAACCACCAGAACAAGGGCACCGTCTCCTCGGCCATCCTGCTCAAGGACGTGTCGTACATCACGGTGAAGAACCTGGAGATCACCAATGACGACCCCGACGTCTACGACCCGATCGACACGTGGAAGTGGACCGACACGGCCGATTCGGATGGCACCAAGCTCGACCGCTCGGCCGACCGCATGGACCGCACCGGCGTGGCCGGCATCGCGGAGAACGGCACAACGATGAGCCATGTCACGCTTGAGGGCCTGAACATCCACGACGTGGACGGCAACATCTACAACAAGCACATGGCCAACGGCGGCATCTACTTCATGGCTCACTACGCCCGCGAGAACAAGAACGCCGCGGACAACACGTGGCTGCAGAACCACATCTCGCGCTTCGACCACATCACCATCAAGAACAACATCGTCAAGGACGTGGACCGCTGGGGCATCGCCGTGGGCTACACCGCGTACCTCAACTTCATCGACGCGGCGTGGGGCGACGGCAGCATCGACGACGACCTGATCGCCAAGTACGGCCAGACCAACGTGACCATCGAGAACAACTACGTCAAGGGTGCGGGCGGCGACGCCATCACCCTCATGTACTGCGACCGTCCGGTCATCCAGTACAACGTGGGCGACAGCGTCTCGAAGCACATGAACGACGTCGACTACCCGCATGACCGCGAGCACGGCGGCAGGTACGGCGGCTGGGTCGCGGCGGGCATCTGGCCCTGGCGCTGCAAGGACCCGATCTTCCAGTACAACGAGATGTACAACAACCTCAACTCCGAGCACGGCAACGGCGACGGCCAGGCGTGGGACGCCGATTACGGCGACGGCACGCTGTACCAGTACAACTACTCGTACGGCAACTCGTTCGCCTCGCTGATGATCTGCAACCAGTACGCCATCAACACGACGTTCCGCTACAACATCTCGCAGAACGACCGCCGCGGCGTGTTCGACCTGCCGAGCAACGGTCCGGGCAACCACATCTACAACAACACCGTCTACATCGGTAAGGACAGCGCGGTGCTGACCGGCCGATCCAACAGCCAGGCGAAGTTCGAGAACAACATCTTCATCAACGCGACCGACACCAAGAAGACCGAGACGTGGAACCGCGGCAACCAGCACGGCGGCCAGACGTACGACAAGAACATGTACGTCAATTACGCGAACAGGCCCGCCTCCGATTCCAACGCCGTCGAGGTCGCCGATGTGAAGACCGTGCTGGCCAATGCCGGACACGCGCCGAGCGCGCCGAAGGCCGACGGTTCGGTCTATGGCCGTTCCGGCAGCGAGTTCGACGGATA
>OFPS01001929.1_pt1 | contig 13115 bp, 13 predicted proteins | sample 1542111 | NCBI WGS metagenome assembly OFPS01 (sample SAMN04209233, study PRJEB22552) | human gut metagenome | biome: gut; material: feces | host: Homo sapiens | place: USA: Oklahoma | reverse complement strand
GGCAAAATCGACTGACCTTTCTTTTTTACCCAACAATATCTTTAATTAAGGGAGAACGGCTGCGGCGCGCCGGACATTTCCCTCCTTCCGCGACTGTCACAGGCTCTGGGCACGAGCGCCGAGGCGCTGCTCCGGGGCGATCTGGAGGAAAATGATTTGACAAACGGAAACATGAAGCGCGTGCGCTTTTGCGTCTGCCCGCACTGCGGCAACCTGCTGCTGGCGAGCGACGCGGCGGACGTGACCTGCTGCGGCCAGACGCTGCGGCCCCTGACGCCGCAGACGCCGGACGCCGCCCACCGCCTGACGGCGGAGCTGAGCGACGGTGAGTGGTATCTCACGTCTGACCACCCCATGCGCCGGGAGCACTACCTGTCGTTCGCGGCGCTGGTCAACGAGGACACGGTCGTGCTGCGCCGGCTCTACCCCGAGTGGGGCGCGCAGACGCGCCTGCCGTACTTTGCGCACGGCACGCTGCTGTGGTACTGCACGCAGCACGGCCTGTTCGCGCAGCCGATCGACACGCGCAAAACGTGAAAAAAGGACGGCAAAGGCGCCCCCTGAAAGGGGCGCCTTTGCCGCGGTTTTTCGGTAACTTTACGCGATGCCGGTGACGGTGTAGTCCTTGGCCTCGACCGTGTGCTTGAGCACGGCGTCGTCCACCGGGGCGCTGAGCGTCACGACGGCGGTGCCCGCCGTGTGGCTGACTTCGGCCTCCGTGACCTCGGGCAGCGCCTCGAGCGCCTTCTTCACGGTCGCCTCACAGTGACCGCACATCATGCCTTCGATGGTAATGGTCTTTTTCATAGCTGTTTCCTCCTTGATTTCGGGTACTTCTTTGAGATGGTTTGCGCGTTTATGATCGTGGCGCGTATCGCGCAGCTTGAACAGATTCAGGCGCAGGGCGTTCGTGACCACGCAGAAGCTCGACAGGCTCATGGCTGCCGCGCCGAACATGGGGTTGAGCGTCAGGCCGAGCGGGACGAACACGCCCGCCGCGATGGGGATGCCGATGGTGTTGTAGAAAAACGCCCAGAACAGGTTCTCGTGGATGTTGCGCAGCGTCGCGCGGCTGAGCCGGATGGCCGCCGGCACGTCGCTCAGATGGCTGTTGACGAGCACAACGTCAGCCGCGTCGATGGCCACATCCGTGCCCGCGCCGATGGCGATGCCGATGTCCGCGCGCGTGAGCGCCGGCGCGTCGTTGATGCCGTCGCCGACCATGGCGACCTTGCCGCGCGCGCTCAGGCGGCGGATCTCGCGCTCCTTACCGTCGGGCAGCACACCCGCGATCACCTCGTCCACGCCGGCCTGTGCGCCGATGGCTTTCGCCGTGCGCGCATTGTCGCCCGTAATCATGACGACGCGGATACCCATGTTGCGCAGCTCGCGGATGGCCTGCGGGCTGTCGGGCTTGAGCACGTCGGCCACGGCGATGATGCCGAGCAGCTTCCCGCCGCGGGCAAAAAACAGCGGCGTCTTGCCGGCCTCCGAGAGCGCTTCCGCCTGCGTCTGCATGGGCGCGGAGATCTCGGCCACGGTGCGGAGGAAGTCCGCGTTGCCGCCGCAGAGCGGCTGCCCGTCGAGCGTGGCCTTGAGTCCGTTGCCCGGCAGGGCCTGAAAGTCCGCGACCTCGGCGGCGGTCAGCCCGTCGGCCTCCGCGCGGCGCAGCACCGCCTTGGCCAGCGGGTGCTCGCTTTTGCGCTCGAGCGCGCAGGCCAGGCGCAGCAGCTCGCGCTCCGTCACGCCGGGGGCCGGACAGATGTCCGTCACCGTCGGGTCGCCGGAGGTGATGGTGCCGGTCTTGTCGAGCGCGACGATCTGGATGCGGCCGGTCTCCTCGAGGGAGGCGGCCGTCTTGAAGAGAATGCCGTTTTTCGCGCCCATGCCGCTGCCGACCATGATCGCCACCGGTGTGGCGAGGCCGAGCGCGCACGGGCAGCTGATGACGAGCACGGAGATGCCGCGCGCGAGCGCGTAGCCCACGCTGCGCCCCAGCAGCAGCCAGACAACGAACGTCACGAGCGCGATGCCCATGACCGACGGCACGAACACGCCGGACACCTTGTCGGCGATCTTCGCGATCGGCGCCTTCGTGGCCGCCGCGTCGCTGACCATCTGGATGATCTGCGAAAGGGTCGTGTCCTCGCCGACGCGCGTGGCGCAGCATTTCAGGAAGCCCGACTGGTTCACCGTCGCGGCCGAGACGGACGCGCCCGGTGCCTTGTCGGTCGGGATGCTCTCGCCCGTGAGCGCCGCCTCGTTGACCGCGCTCGTGCCGGCGAGCACGACGCCGTCGACCGGGATGCGCTCGCCCGGGCGGACGAGGAACACGTCGCCCTTCTGCACCTGCTCGACCGGGACGGTCACCTCCGCACCGTCGCGCTCGACGGTGGCGGTCTTCGGCGCGAGTTCCATGAGGCTGCGCAGCGCGTCAGTCGTTTTGCCCTTCGAGCGGGCCTCGAGCGTTTTGCCCACCGTGATGAGCGTGAGGATCATGGCGGCGGACTCAAAGTAAAAGTCCATCATGTAGTTCATGACGGCCTGCTCGTCGCCGCGCACCTGCGCGCCCGTCATGGCAAAGAGCGCATACGTGCTGTACACGAACGCCGCCGTCGCCCCGAGGGCCACGAGCGTGTCCATGTTCGGCGCACGGTGCCAGAGCGCCTTATAGCCGCTGATAAAAAACTTCTGGTTGATGACCATGATGATCACCGTCAGCAGCAGCTGCGTCAGGCCCATGGCGACATGGTTGCCGTCATAAAACTTCGGCAGCGGCCAGCCCCACATCATGTGGCCCATGGAAAAATACATCAGCACGAGCAAAAAGCCCAGCGACCAGAAAAGTCTGCGCCGCAGCTTCGGCGTCTCGTGGTCGGCGAGCGCGTCCGCGTCCGCGGAGCCGGAGCTCGCCTGCGCACCTTTGACCGATGCGCCGTAGCCCGCGGCCTGCACCGCGTCGATGATGGCCTGATCCGCCGCCGTGCCCTCCACCCCCATGGAGTTGGTCAGCAGACTGACCGAGCACGCCGTCACGCCCGGCACGCCCGACACCGCCTTTTCCACGCGCGCCGAGCAGGCCGCGCAGCTCATGCCGGTGACATGGTATTGCTTCAAAGTGGTTCCTCCTTTGCGGTGCGGCTCATTTCATGAGTTTTTGCAGCGTCGCCACCAGCTCGTCGATCACCTCGTCCTTGCCGTCGCGGATGTCCTCGACGACGCAGGTGCGGATGTGGCTGGCCAGCAGCTCCTTATTGAATGCATTGAGCGCCGCGCCTGCCGCCGCCGACTGCACGAGAATGTCCGGGCAGTAGGCGTCGTTCTCGACCATGCCGCGGATGCCGCGGATCTGGCCCTCGATGCGGTTGAGCCGGTGGATGAGCCGCTTGTATTCCTCCGGCGTGCGCTCCTTCTTGCGCTGCGAGCAGCCGCAGCAGCCGGTTTTTTTCTCATCGTCCATGTATTTGTACCTCATTGTTTCCCATATACCCCTTGGGGGTATATTTGAATATATACCCCCCAAGGGTATTTGTCAAGAGGGCGCGTGCATTTTCTTGACAGCGGGCGCGCGCTTGCTTATCATAAGGACACAATGAAAGGAGTGTTCCCATATGAAGGTATGGTTATCCCGCAATGCAAAGCGCCTCGCGGCGCTCACCCTCGCGCTGGTGCTCGTGCTGGCGCTGGCCGCCTGCGGCAGCAAGACGCAGGCGCCGGAGACGTCCTCCACCCCCACGGTCGTGACGCCGCCGGTGCAGACGCCCGCAGACCCGACCTCCGACCCGGCCCGCCCGGCCGGCACGGAGACGGACCAGCTGACCACGGTGCTCGACGACATTGAAAAGAACGTGCAGCTCGGCGTGACCGGCAGCTCGCTCAAGGCAGTACCCTACGCCGTGAAGCTGCTCGACTGGGGCGCGGCGAGCACGATGACCCAGAGCGAGATCAAGTCCGCCGTCGTCGCGTGGCTCAGCGACAAGGGCAATGACGCGCAGGTCTCCTTCAGCCAGCAGATGGACCTGATCGACACGACCTGCCAGGCGCTCATGGGCAGCGGCGCGCGCGACCTGCTCGATTCCGCCGGCTGCCAGAACGTCAAGGGTGACTGGCCGGTGCAGGCGTCCGACCGCGTGGAAGCCATCCTTGAGGCCGTCGGCCTGCGCGGATAATTTGCAGGCAGAAAATCGCCACGCCCCTGCGCGCCGGAATGGCGCGCAGGGGCGTGGTTTTTGTTTTGCTGCCGGTGCTCAGCCGTGGTAGTCGCCGGTCGCGGAATCGACCGTGACGTAGGGCACGACTTTGCCGTCGATCTTCACATAGACCTGATAGATGCCGTTTCCGAGATCCTCGTAGTGGTCGGGCGTGACGCCGTAGTCTTCGAGCAGGCTCCGTTCAAACTCGGCCTTCCAGCCGTCTCTGCCGGCGTCTTTTCCGGCAGCGGGCGTCGGTGCCGCAGACGGGGCGGCGATGGCGGGCGTCTCAACGGCCGGGGCCGCAGGCGTCTGCGCGGGGTCGGATGCGGCGGCGGTCTGCCTGCCGCAGGCAGTCAGCGCCAGCAGGAGCACGGCGGTCAGCAGCGCGGCCGCGTGTTTGCGGTGGGTCATGAGTGTTTCCTCCTTAGTAATGGTGTTTTCGGTGTTTTCGCAGACATTTTACATCAAAATTCGCAGAAATACCCCCCCTGGGGTGCAAAATTCAGATGTGAATTCAGATTTTAATTTTACACAGGCATGGCAGCGGGCGGATTTTTTGCGCTTGACAGGGCCTCCGGCGCAGGATATTCTGTCAGCAGAACGGAGGGGACGCGCGTGCCGGAAAAGTATGTTTTGCCGATTGTGATGCTGGTGGCTTGGCCGCTCCATGTTGCGTTTGTGCGCGTCGCAATCGAAGGTGTTTTGAGAGCGGCCATGAGCAAAACGATGATTCGGAAACAGCGAAAGGCGCACCCTGGATTCTGGAACTGGCTGACCTACCGAGGTGTCGCTTCTGTGATCCCACTTCTTATGCGGATCTGGTACTATTGCGAGCTGCTCAAATTTCCGATTGCGGCACTCGCGTTCTATGTGCTGATGTGGCTGCTCGGTGTACCGCTCGATCCACTGCGGAAATGGCCGGCGATTATTCTCATATCTTCAGAATTGATTCTGGTTGCGTATTATGTATTTTTTACTGCACAAGGGGCAGGGCCAGAGGATCGCCGCATGCCCGCGTGGGCGGTCAAGCACTTTTCCCACGACCGCAGCGATGACAGAAAGCCGCGGTGATGACATGCACGGAAAACAGAGTTCAAAAAACAGGCTGAAAAAACGGCTGCTCAAACGGCGGCAGGCGATGACCAAGCGCTGGGACAAGCAGAGCACGCGCCGTCATCTGCCGGTGTACCTGCTGCTTCTTTGCAAAACGTAAAAATTCACGATCCGCCGCAGGGTTTTCCCTGCGGCGGACATGTTTTTGCGCAGCGGGCAGATTTTATCTGCTCGAAGGCGATTATCGAGTACATTTACTATTATTTCCGGATTCAATGAAAACGAAACCGTCTGAGCCCCGTGCAATACAGGATTCAGACCGTTCAGGTCGCTTGATCTTTTTTGTCTAGCTTTTGGGGTTCACTTCCATGCATATTTCCGGGCTGTTTCTGCCTTTCCAGAGCGGACGCGCCCATATGGATTTTCATACATCCGGCTCTGCGAGCATGCGCTTGATCTCCGAAAGCGTTTCCGGGCTGAGGACCTCGTCTTTCCGCTCAATGGAGCACATGATGGACATTGCGCCCCGGATCTCTCCGTACACCCGCAGCGGAAAGGACACGGTCAGGCAGCCGCTGAGCCATTCCTCATTGTGCACGGAGTAGCCGACGCGGCGGATCAGCTCCAGGTTTTCCCGGAGCTCTTTCTCACTGGTAATGGTTGTGCTCGTGTACTTGATGAACTTCAGACCGGACAGATACTCCGAAAGCTGCTCCTCAGACAGCGTGGACAGCAGGAGTTTTCCCGGCGCGGAGCAGTAGTGCTGCCGCTTGGGGTCAAAAAAGGCGTTGTTATAGGAGATGTTCTGTGTCTGAAGATCCTTGTGCAGGGTGATCGTACTGAGCCCGTAAAAGGCCATGATGTGCGTCGTCGCGTTCAGGTTATAGGCCAGCGTGTGCATCACATCCAGATAGCGGACGGTCAGCGGATGGCTGACGATCAGATTTGACGCGATTTTCAGCAGCCGATCTGTGAGCCGGTATTTTCCGATTTGCTCGCACTTATCCACATATCCAAGATTTTGCAGCGTGATTAGAAACCTGTCCGCGCTCGAAGCATGCGTATCGAGCCGCTTCGCGATCTGAAGCACCGAGAGTTCGCCGTTGGTTTCGGCCAGCAGTTCGATCAGCCGGATTGTTTTCTCTACCGATGCGATGTTGTAGGAATAATCGTTCGCTTCGCTCATGTTTTCTGCACCTCCGATTGGAAGCGTTCTCCGCCATTGTCTTTCCCCCTAAATTATATATGAGCCGCACAAAAAATTCAACTCGATCCGGATTGCGCAATACGCAATCCGGATTGCATTATATACTGGATACTTCCCGAACAGAAAAATGTTGGTTGCTATTTGTTGGTTCATATTTACAAATAAATGCGCGTGTGCTACCTTGATTTTAGTCATTATGACAAAAAGAAAAGGAGAGAAGAAAAATGAATCTGCCAATGTATCAAATCGACATCCAGAAACTGCTTGCAGGTATGCCGGACGACTCGTGGTTTACCCACGCCCAGATCTTCGATGATCTGCTCTGCGTTGCCAACAAGAGCACCGCCTCGTTTGTTCTGAAGACCTCCGAGGGCCTCATCGTGATCGACGCAATCTATCCCAAGGAGACGATGTTCCACGCGATCGTCTCTGCGATCGAGGATATCGGCTGGGATCCGCATGAGATCCGCAAGTTCGTGATCACGCATGGACACTTTGACCACTGCGGCTGCGGAAAGTGGCTGGTTGACAGCTTCGGCTGCGAAACGTATCTGAGCAAGATCGACGATGATTTCTGGGAGCAGCACCCGTTCTTCCCGGACAGGCCGGATACCTGGAAGAATTTCCGGATCGACCACTACATCGACGATGGCGATGTGATCACGCTCGGCGACCACTGGATCCGCGTTCTGTTCACACCCGGACACACGCCCGGCGGCCTGAGCTTTATCTTCCCCGTGCATGACAACGGTGTCGAGCACATGGCCGGTATGTGGGGCGGAACGAATCCTCCGGCGACGATCGAGGGGAATGTGCAGTACCTTTCTTCGATCGAGCATTTTGCCAAGGAGACGGCAAAATATCACTGCGATGTTCCCATCTGCAATCACCCGGACTTCGACAACGGCTATCTGAAGATGGAATGTGCAAGAAACAGAAAGGCGCACATGCCGAACTGCTACTGCATCGGGGAGAGCGAATTCCAGCGGTTCAATGACATTTTCAAGTGCCTCGCCTACGGAAAGCTGAGAGCAATCGACGCGAGCGCGAATCACTGATGGGAAACGGAGAGAAATGAGATGAAAAACAGCAGAATCTTCATTCTTGCCTGCGGCATTATCTGCAGTCTGATCATGGGTTTTGCCTATACCTATAGTATTGTGCAGCCCTACATCATGGACTACTTCTCGATCGCGTCGTACATGGCAAGCCTTCCTTATACGATCTTCCTCGCGCTGTTCGTTGTCGGCAACTATGTTGGCGGCGTGATGCAGAAAAAGCACAGTGTCAAGATGATCATGCTTATCGGCTATCTTCTGATGGCCGCCGGCCTGTTTTCCACATCCCTTCTGCCGAGCAGTGCACCCGCCGGCATGTGGTTCACCTATGGCACCCTCCTTGGAATCGGCGACGGCATGGTATACAATGTCATTATTGCAATGATGCAGAAATGGTTTCCCGACAAGAAGGGGCTTGCGACCGGCATCACCCTTGCTGTTCTCGGCATTTCGGCGACGATCCTTTCTCCGCTCAGCAGCACATGGCTCACAAACTATGGCTTTACGGGAACGTTCCGGATACTCGCAGTCATCTTTGCTGTCGTCGCAGTGTTCGGCATGCTGACCATCAAGGCACCCCCTGCGGGATATATGGCCGACTACAAGCCGTCGGGCGTGGTCGCCGTTTCCAAAAACACCTGCACGACTGCACGCGATTGCTTCCGGTGCAGAGAATATTATCTCCTAAGCCTTGTCTATTTCTGCGCGATCCCGGCGTTTGTGCTTCTCAGTGCGATCTTCGTCAGCTACGGTACATCCAGAGGTCTGGACAAGACACTGCTCGTGACGGGTGTTTCCGTCGCGTCGCTCATGCAGGTCGCCGGCCGCTTCCTGATTTCCACAGGCAGTGATAAGATTGGCCGCAAAGGCGCTATGCTCCTCTGCTTTGCAATCACGATCCTTGCCATCGTGTTGCTCACGTTCTCCAAGGGAATTGTATATGTCGTGTGCTTCTGGCTGCTCAGCTTCACTTACGGCGGTACGGCGGCGACCATGCCCTCGCTCACGACCGACTATCTCGGCTCCGAGAACGCTGGTCTTGTCTGCTCACTTGTTATGATCGGCTTCGGCGTTGCCTCAGTCGGAACAAGCTTCCTCGCCAAGGCCGTCAACACCTCCATGGCCTTCATCCTGGCCGGCGTAATTGCCATTGTCGGCATCCTCGTCACACTTGCGCTTCCCAAACTCGGGAAGGCAGAACAATAATTCCGGGCTTCCGGCCCGTATCTCGGGCCGGAAGCTTTTTTTTCGCAAAAATATGATTTTTTCACACAGGGGATACTTGACAACTATCCCCTGTATTGTGTTACTTTATAAGTTCAGAACAAGTTAGGAGGTCAGAAATGACGAAATACAAGAAAGTCACACCTGAAATTGCCGCGCAGCTTCAGGCCATCGTGGGCGCGAAGCGCTTTTTCGCAGGCGATGCGGTGAAGGACGACTTCAGCCACGACGAAATGCCTATCTACGGCAAGTATTATCCCGAGGTGGTCTGTGAGGCCGAGAGCACGGAGGAAGTGTCCGCGATTTTGCGTGTGTGCTACGAAAATGACATCCCCGTCACGCCGCGCGGCGCGGGCACGGGCCTCGTCGGCGGGTGCGTGCCGCTGTGCGGCGGCGTGGTGCTGTGCACGACGCGCATGAACAAGATCCTCTCCTACGATATGAACAACCTCGTCGTGCACATCCAGCCCGGCGTGCTGCTGTGCGATCTTGCGGCCGACGCGCTCACGCGCGGCCTGATGTACCCGCCCGATCCGGGCGAGAAGACCGCGACCGTGGGCGGCAATGTGTCCACGAACGCGGGCGGCATGCGCGCCGTGAAGTACGGCGTGACGCGCGACTATGTGCTGGCCATGACCGTGGTGCTGCCCGACGGCAGAATTATGGAGCTCGGCAAGACCGTGTGCAAAACCAGCTCCGGCTATAGCCTGCTGCACCTGATGATCGGCTCGGAGGGCACGCTCGGCGTCATCACGGAGCTGACGCTCAAGCTCATCCCCAAGCCGGAAATGAACGTGAGCCTCATTCTCCCGTTTGCCGATGTGGAGACCGCCATCGCCTCCGTACCGCAGATCAAGCTGGCCAACCTTGACCCGCAGTCGATCGAGTTCATGGAGCGCGACATCGTCGATTCCTCGGCGGCGTTCACCGGCAACACCATCTTCCCCACGGTCGTGGACGGCAAAGAGGCCGGTGCATACATCCTCGTCACCCTCGTCGGTGACAGCGAGGCCGAACTGACCGCGAAGATGGACCGCCTCGGCGCGCTTGCCGAGCAGCGCGGTGCGTACGACACGCTCGTCGTCTGGACCGACGGCCTGAAAAAGGACGTCTGGGCCGCGCGCAGCGCGTTCCTGACCGTCATCGAGGCGGACACGAAGCTGCTCGACGAGATGGACGTCGTCGTGCCGGTCGACCGCATCGCGGAGTTTCTTGTCTACACCCGTGCCACCGGCAAGGCGGAGGGCATCACCATCCGCAGCTTCGGCCACGCGGGCGACGGCAACCTGCACATCTACTGCTGCGCCAACGACATGGAGCTCGACGAGTTCAAGCGCCGCAGCAAGGCCGTCATGGACAAATGCTATGCCAAGTGCATCGAGTTCGGCGGGCAGGTCTCCGGCGAACACGCCATCGGCCACGCAAAGAAGCAGTACCTGGTGGAGTCCGCCGGCGAGACGGCGTTCGGGCTCATGCAGGCGATCAAGCAGGTGTTTGACCCCAAGGGCATCCTCAACCCCGGCAAGGTCTGCACCAACGTCGAGGAGGGCTGAAGCATGCTGAATATTCTTGTTTGCGTCAAGCAGGTGCCCGACATTAACCTCGTGAAGATGGACCCCGTCACGGGCAGTCTGATCCGCGCGGGCGTGCCGGCGATCCTCAATCCGCTGGACGCCAATGCGCTCGAAGCGGCCGTGCGCGTCAAGGAGGCGCACGGCGGCACGGTCACCGTCATCACGATGGGGCCGGACATGGCCAAGGAGGCGCTGCGCGAGTGCCTCGCCGCGGGCGCGGACCGCGCCGTGCTGCTGTCCGACCGCGCGTTTGCCAACGCCGACACCCTCGCCACGAGCTACGTCATCGCGAGCGCGGCAAAGCAGCTCGGCGATTTTGACCTCATCTTCTGCGGCAAGGAGTCGCTCGACGGCGCGACCGGGCAGATGGGCTCGCAGCTGGCCGAGCGCTTCGGTGCCAGCCAGATCTCCTCGACGGCGAAGATCGTTGAGGTGGACACGGCCGCGCACACCATCACGGCCGAGCGCGACCTCGAGCGCGGCACGGAGGTGCTGCGCGCCAAGTATCCCTGCCTGCTCACGGTCGAGAAGGCGAACTTCCGCCCCCGCATCCCGAACCTGAAGCGCTGGAAGGCCTCGCGCACCGCGGATATCGCGGTCTACAGCGCGGCCACCATCCCGGGGCTCGACCCCGCGCAGATCGGCGACCCCGGCTCCCCGACGAAGGTGCCGCGCACCTATCCGCCGGAGGTCGGCGCGAAGGGCAGCATGATCGACGAGGGCAGCACGGAAAAGAACGTGGACCGGCTCTTCGGGCTGATCGCGGATGTGCTTTGAGGAGGTGCAGGCAGTGAATAAAACAGATTATAAAGATATGTGGGTCTTCATCGAGCGCGACGGCGACAGCGTGCTGCCGGTCTCGCTCGAGCTGTGCTCGGAAACGCGCAGGCTCTGCGACGCGAGCGGCGAGAAACTCGTCGCGGTCATCGTCGGCAGCATCTCGGACGGCGAGCTGCAGCGCGTGCTCGACTGCGGCGTGGACAAAATCATCCACGTGACCGGCACGGGCTATGACTACTTCAATAACGATGCGTACACCAACCTCTTCACCGTCCTGTGCCGGAAATACCGGCCCACGGCGGTCATGGTCGGCGGCACGATCAACGGGCGCGACTTTGCGCCGCGCTTCGCCGCGCGTCTCGGCACCGGCTGCACCTCGGACGCGACCGAGCTCGTCTGGGATCCCGGGACGACGGACATCGAGTTCGTTGAGCCCGCCGTCGGCGGCAAGATGATGGCCGTCATCACCGTGCCGGTCGCACGCCCGCAGGTCGGCACCATCCGCCCGGGCACGTTCAAGTGCGTGCCCTGCGGCGCACGTGCGCACGAGGTCATCGAGGAGCACATCGACTTCCCGGTCGCGGACATCCGCACCGAGATCCTTGACTTCCGCGCTGACGATCTCGACGAGCGCCTGAACATCGCGGACGCGGACGTGATCGTCTGCGTCGGCAACGCGATCAAGGGGGCGGATGCCCTGCCGCGCTACCGCCGCCTGGCCGAGCGCCTCGGCGGCAAGCTTGCCTGCACGCGCCCGGTGTTCGACCGCGGCGTGCTGCCGTTCAAGCTCGTCATCGGGCAGTCCGGCGCCGTGGTCAAGCCGAAGCTGCTGCTGTCGTTCGGTGTGTCGGGCGCGGTCAACCACGTCACGGGCTTCTCGGATGCAGACGTGGTCGTCGCCGTGAACACCGATCCCGAGGCGGCGATCTTCAACTACTGCACCTACGGCATCGTCGGCGACATGGACGAGGTCTGCGAGGCCATGCTCGCAAAGCTCGGCGCGTGAGCCGGAACGAAAAGGCAAAAAAGCACCCGAAAGGGTGCTTTTTTGCGTGCTGCCCGTGTGTCCGCAGATACTGCAGCGGCGCGTTTGACAGGCGGCACACCGCCGCGTATAATGTTGACACGACATGATCGGCAGCCGGATGCCGTGGGGGTGCGTATTTTGCGGCGGAATAAAGCAAACTGCGATATCATCGGCCTTGCGCCCGGTTTTAGCGGATGGGCGGGGGTGATCACGGCAATCGTTGGAATGGTCATTCTCGTTGTCGTATTTGTGTTTCATCGAGACGAGCTTAGTGAATATGGCATCAGTATGGGCGCTGCATCGGCTGTTGGCGTGGTTTACTTTCTGTGGAGTTGTCCGGTGACATATCGGGTTGATTTTTCCGGTATTACAAAACGGCGTTGCGGCATTCCGGTTCGCTTTGTGGCATGGGAACAAATTTCTCAGATCGGACATGCACAGCTTGGCAGAGGAGCGTGCCTGATCATCACACTTGTGGGATGTGAAAAATTTTCGTACCGTAAGGGCGATTCCGAATCCTATTGGGCAGAGAACTACTTGATCCGACACATGCGGAAAACACTATGTATCCAGAACGTAAAAGCCGCTATCCCGATCATAGAGAAATATTATGGCGCTCTGGATTATGACTATATGCGCGATGAGCCTGACACAAGGCCGTAAACCGTGATGATGCGGCTCAAGTTTATGCGTAGGCAATCCGACACAGCCGAAAATAAATAACATTCGCCCGCCAACATTTGCGCAGCAAATATTTCACGCACCGCAGGTGAATTTCACGAAAAAAGGACTTGGCATATGCCAAGTCCTTTTTCATGGCACCCCCGGCTGGATTCGAACCAGTGGCCTGCCGCTTAGGAGGCGGACCCTCTATCCCGGTGAGGTACGGGGGCTTATACAACAAATATTTAATTTTCAGGCTCCACAGGATTCGAACGAACTGCCGCTTAGGAGTAGACCCGATACGACATCGGGAAGTGGCATCTAATGCTTAAAAAT
>OFPS01001918.1_pt1 | contig 13173 bp, 10 predicted proteins | sample 1542111 | NCBI WGS metagenome assembly OFPS01 (sample SAMN04209233, study PRJEB22552) | human gut metagenome | biome: gut; material: feces | host: Homo sapiens | place: USA: Oklahoma | reverse complement strand
CCCGCCCGGGTCGTCCTGCTATTCCACAAGCACGTAGCTTGCAGCACGGCCGTTGGGATAGATACCGTCGATCGAACGCACCTTGTCGGTCATGCGCTCCATGTCGGAGAGCGAGTAGACCGGACGGTCGTTGATGTGGGTAATCACAAATCCCTGCTTAACGCGGGCGCGGGCCAGAATTCCGTCGGCCTTGATGCCGACCACCTGCACGCCGCCCTTGATATCGAGCTCACGGCAGAGTTTGGCGCCCGCATCGGCGAACTTACCTCCGAGAACCTCGACCATATCGACGTCTTCTTTGGTAATTAATTCCGTTTTACCTGCTTTATTACGCAATGTAACGTCAATTTGTTTCACCTTGCCGTCTCTTTTTACCGATAATTTAACCTTATCGTTGGGTCGGCGGCGACCGATCTGCTCGGAGAGCGTCGCATTGTCGTTGATCTTCACGCCGTCGATGTCCAGGATGACGTCGCCCTTGCGGATACCGGCCTCCGAAGCCGAACCGCCTTCGACGACGCTGCTGACATAGGCGCCGCCCAGTTCCTTGATGCCGGTCTCCTCACCCATGTTGTCGATGAAGTCCTGGTCGACGATGCCATAGCGGATTCCCAGCAGCGCACGCTGCACGATGCCGTACTCCTTCAGGTCGACGACCACCTTGCGGACGATCGACTCGGGGATGGCGAACGAATAACCCACGTAGCTGCCCGTCTGCGATTTGATCAGCGTGTTGATACCCACCAGTTCGCCGTGCGTATTGACCAGCGCACCGCCCGAATTGCCCGGGTTCACCGCGGCATCGGTCTGGATGAAAGCCTCGATGCTGAAATCGTTGGGAATCACGCCCAGGTTACGCGCCTTGGCGCTCACGATGCCGGCCGTGATGGTCGATTGCAGGTCGAAAGGCGAACCGATCGCCAGCACCCACTCGCCCAGGCGCAGTGCGTCCGACGAACCGAACGGCACGGTCGGCAGGTCGGCGGCCTCGATTTTCAGCAGCGCAAGGTCGGTCGCCGAGTCCTTGCCGATGAGCTTGGCCTCGAACGTGCGGCCGTCGTTGAGCTTCACTTTGAGCTTCGAGGCCCCGTCCACGACGTGGTTGTTGGTGACGACATAGCCGTCCTCGGAGATGATGACACCCGAACCGCCGGCACGCTGCTCGCGGAACTGCGGCCCTTCGTCATACCCCTGCGGGATACCGAAGAACTCCAGGAACGGGTCGTAACCCCGGCGCCGGGGCATCTCCACCTGCTGCACGGCCTCGATGTTGACGACGGCTTTCACCGCGTTCTCGGCGGCGTACGTCAGGTCGGGGTACTGCTCGGCCTGGTATGACGTAAAATGTGTTCCCAGCGCGGGCGTACGTTCCACCTCACGCTCGATATATTGCACCGAACCCTCGCGGGGCGCGGCAACTTTCCAAGCCGTAAATCCGCCTGCTGCGGCCGACACGGCAACTACTCCTAAAATTAAAAATGCCTTTTTCATAATCACTAATTGGTTCAATAAATTAATCAGAGGCAACTTCCGCCATAGGCTATTAATTTTTTATTTCGTAGGACAAACGAACTAAAACGTCCGGTTAGTATGCGGATATAGGCAAAAATCGGGACATCCGCGCCGAATGTCCCGATCTGCCGTGTCCCGGAGCGTTACAGCCCGAACTCTTTACGGATGCAATCCACCGCGTCGAGCTTCTCCCATCCGAAATACTCGATCTCGCGTTCCACTTCGCGGCCGTTCTCCCAGACCTTCTCGACCTGCTTATAAGGACGGTTGCCGAAATGCCCGTAGGAAGCCGTAGCCTCGAAGATCGGGTTCTTCAGCCCGAAGCGTTTCACGATCGCGGCGGGGCGCAGGTCGAAAAGCCTGCCAATGCGGCGGGCGATTTCGCCGTCGGTCATCCCCTCCAGCGCCGCGGGGCGGGGCGAACGGTACGTGTCGACGTAGATCGACAGCGGCTGGGCGATGCCGATGGCGTAGGACAACTCGACGAGCACTTCGTCGGCGACGCCTGCCGCCACCAGGTTCTTGGCGATATGCCGGGCAGCATAGGCCGCCGAGCGGTCTACCTTCGACGAATCCTTGCCCGAGAAAGCGCCGCCGCCGTGTGCGCCGCGGCCGCCGTAGGTATCGACGATGATCTTGCGCCCCGTGAGGCCGGTATCGCCGTGGGGGCCGCCGATCACGAATTTGCCCGTGGGATTCACGTGCAGGATGTAATCGTCGCCGATCAGACCGGCCAGCTTGTCGCCGGCCCGCTCCAGGCGCGCCTTGACGCGCGGGATGAGGATCGTGCGCACATCCTCGCGGATGCGCTCCTGCATCCGCTCCTCGGCCTCTTTCTCCGTGAGGCCGTTGCCGGGCAGTATAAACTCGTCGTGCTGCGTCGACACCACGATGGTGTGCACGCGCAGCGGTTTGTTCGTCCGCTCGTCGTACTCGATCGTCACCTGCGACTTCGAGTCGGGGCGCAGGTAAGTCATCACCTCGCCTTCACGGCGGATGACGGCCAGCTCCTTGAGGATGACGTGCGAGAGGATCAGCGTCGCAGGCATCATCTCGCGGGTCTCGTTGCAGGCATAACCGAACATGATGCCCTGGTCGCCGGCGCCCTGGTCTTCCTCGGCGGCACGCACGACGCCCTGGTTGATGTCGGACGACTGCTCGTGGATGGCCGACAGGATACCGCACGAATTGCAGTCGAACTGATACTCGCTCTTCGTGTAGCCGATGCGGTTGATGACGCGGCGCGCCACGCCCTGCACGTCGACATACGCATCCGAGCGCACCTCACCCGCCACGACCACCAGTCCGGTGGTGCACAGCGTTTCGCAGGCGACCTTCGAATTGGCATCACGACGCAGGAATTCGTCGAGGATGGCGTCGGAAATCTGGTCTGAAACTTTATCGGGGTGCCCCTCGGACACCGACTCCGATGTAAACAAAAAGCCCATTTTCATACATTTTTAATGGTTAAACGTATAAAATGGGAAAAATTGGCTGTTGGAATAAAAAATAAGCTGTTTTAGCAATTTTTTACTGTGGTTGCAATCAGTCAAATCTTTCCACATTTTCCCGCTTGACAGACGGGACTGCAAAGATACGCAGGATTTTCACAATATGCAAAAAAAACATACCTTTGCATCCGACAATTCTTAACACTCCGTATATGAAAAGATTTTTCCTCGCCGCACTGCTCCTGTGCGCCGCCGTGGCCTTCACAGGCTGCGACAGCGATGACGACGAGCTGTACGACACCCTCTCGGGGAGAGTCTGGGCGGGCGACCTGGGATTCTACCAGGACGGGCGCATCCCCCTGGAAAGCTATGTCTATTTCGGGGCGGACGGCTTCGGCACCGACGAGCTCCGCTACGCCGACACGGGGCGTTACCTCGACACGCTCAACATCCAGTGGGACGCCTACGACGACAAAATCTACATCAGCTACGGGCGGGCCGATTACCCGCGCGAACTGCGCAACGTATACATCCGCCGGGGCAGGCTGACAGGCGAACTTTTCATCGACGGGCAATACTACGACCGGGTCACACTCTACATGCAATAGGGCATTGCCCGGCAAAACCCGGACAGGCACCGATTCCGGGCTGCGCCCGACAGAAACGATCCAGGCAGGTTCCGGACTGCGGAATTCCGGTGTGACGACCGCCTTGCAAACAAGGCCCCGAATATGATTTCGGGGCCTTGTCCATTGTGTAATTCGGGCTCTCCGCACATTCGGGCGCGGGGAACCCGGGCGATTATTTACCGAGCAGCTTCTTGACCTCCGCAGCCACCGTGGCACCATTATAGCCGAACTTCTCGTCGAGCACCGTATAGGGCGCCGACCAGCCGAAGTGGTCGAGGCCGTGGATCATACCCTTCTCGCCCACCAGCCCGAGCAGGTTCACGGGAAGCCCCGACGTCAGACCGTAGCGGACAACGCCGGCAGGCAGGATGCCCTCCTGATAGGATTTGGGCTGGTCACGGAACAAGCCCTCGCTCGGGACATTCACCACGCGCACCGAAATACCTTCGGCAGCCAGCAGTTCGGCCCCTTCGACAAGCGTAGCGACCTCCGAACCGGTAGCCACCATGACGACCTCGGGTTTGGCCGAATCCATCACCACGTAACCGCCCTTCGAAACCTGCGCGGCCTCTTCGCGGCGGCTCGTACCCAATGCCGGCAGCGTTTTGATGTTCTGGCGCGAGAGCACGAGCGCCACGGGGCGGTGCTCCTCGACGGCCAGTTTCCAGGCCATGACCGTCTCATCGCCGTCAGCAGGACGCAGCACAAGCATCGAACGCTCGTCGTGATGGTTCTTCAGATGCTCCATCAGGCGTATCTGCGCCTCATGTTCGACGGGCTGGTGCGTCGGGCCATCCTCGCCCACGCGGAACGAGTCGTGTGTCCAGACATAGATCACGTGCAGGCGCATCAGCGCCGAAAGGCGCACGGCGGGTTTCATGTAGTCCGAAAAGACGAAGAACGTGCCGCAGGCCGGAATCACGCCGCCATGCAGCGCCATACCGTTGGCCACGCAGGCCATCGTCAGCTCCGAAACACCCGCCTGGAAGAACTTGCCGCTGAAGTCGCCCTTCGTGAAGGCCTTGGTCTTCTTGAGGAAACCGTCGGTCTTGTCCGAATTGGAGAGGTCGGCCGAAGCCACGATCATATTTTCGATCTTCTCGGCAAAGACGCCCAGCACCGTGGCCGATGCCGCCCGCGTCGCAACGCCGGCCTTTACCTCGATGGACTTATAGTCGATCTCGGGCAGGCGCCCCGAAAGGAACATGTCGAGCTTGCGGGCCAAGTCGCCGTGCTCGCCGCGCCACGTCTTCTCGACTCCGGCCTGGCGGGCAGCCCATGCACGGAGCGCTTCGCGGCGCTCAGCGAAGGCCTCGCGGCTCTCGTCGAACACGGAGAACGGGTTTTCGGGATCGCCCCCGAGGTTTTTCACCGTGGCGGCGAAATCGGCGCCAGCCGCCGTAAGCGGCTGCCCGTGGGTCGACACCTTGTCCTCGAAGCTTCCGCCGTCGGTAGCGCGGGCCCCCTTGCCCATGACCGTATGGCCGATGATGAGCGTCGGGCGTTCCGTTTCGGAATTGGCCGCCACGAGCGCCTCGCGGATTTCATTGATATTGTGCCCGTCGACCGACAGTACGTTCCAGCCCCAGGCTTCGTATTTCATGGCCACGTTCTCGGTGTCCACCTCATCGACCTTGGTCGAGAGCTGAATGTTGTTCGAATCGTAGTACATGATGAAGTTGCTCAACCCCAGATGCCCTGCGATGCGTCCCACGCCCTGCGAGATCTCCTCCTCGACGGCGCCGTCGGAGATATAGGCGTAGGTCTTGTGCGCCATCCACTCGCCGAAGCGGGCCGCCATGAACCGCTCCGCGATGGCAGCGCCCAGCGCCATGGCATGTCCCTGTCCGAGCGGGCCGGAGGTATTCTCCACACCGCGCATCACGTCCACCTCGGGGTGGCCGGGCGTCACGCTACCCCACTGGCGCAGCGATTGCAGGTCTTCGGTCGTATAGTATCCAGCCAGCGACAGCACCGAGTAGAGCATCGGCGACATATGCCCCGGATCGAGGAAGAAACGGTCGCGGTAGGGATAAGCCATGTTGTCGGGATCGTAGCGCAGGAATTCGGTATAGAGCACCGTCACGAAGTCGGCGCCGCCCATGGCGCCGCCGGGATGCCCCGATTTGGCTTTCTCGACCATGGCGGCCGAAAGGATACGGATATTGTCGGCCACACGGGTCAGTTTGGAATTGGTAGATGACATATCAGTCTGTGGTTTTATGGTTTTGTCTTAAGGTTCTCGTTGCAAAAGTAATAAAAAAGATATTATCCAACCTGTTTTAACTCCAAAATATTTGCTTTTTCTATCTTTTTCTTTGCATAAGGCAAAGTGACGGTAAATTTCCGAGCATCCGTCGAGGGAATGTCGAACATCGTATCCATCATGATCGCCTCGCAGATCGAGCGCAGGCCGCGGGCGCCGAGCTTGAATTCGACGGCCTTGTCGACGATGTAGTCCAGCACCGCCTCGTCGAACGAGAGCTTCACGCCGTCCAGCTCGAACAGGCGCTTGTACTGCTTGACGATGGCATTCTTCGGCTCGGTGAGGATCGAGCGCAGCGCCTCGCGCGAAAGCGGCTGCATGTAGGTCAGCACCGGGAGACGGCCCACCAGTTCGGGAATCAGCCCGAAGGACTTGAGATCCTGCGGCGTGATGTACTGCATCAGGTTGCCGCGGTCGATCCGGTCGGCATTCAGACGCCCGTATCCCATGGCGCGGGTGTTCAGGCGCTGGGCGATCTTCTTCTCCACGCCGTCGAACGCTCCGCCGCAGATGAAGAGGATATTGCGCGTGTCGACCTGGATGAACTTCTGCTCGGGGTGTTTGCGCCCGCCCTGGGGCGGCACGTTCACCACCGTGCCCTCGAGTATTTTAAGCAGCGCCTGCTGCACGCCTTCGCCCGAGACGTCGCGCGTGATGGAGGGGTTGTCGCCCTTGCGCGCGATCTTGTCGATCTCGTCGATGAAAACGATGCCCCGCTCGGCCTGTGCCACGTCGTAGTCGGCAACCTGAAGCAGCCGCGAAAGGATGCTCTCGACATCCTCGCCCACATAGCCAGCCTCGGTCAGCACGGTGGCGTCGACGATCGTGAAAGGCACCTTGAGCAACCTGGCGATCGTGCGCGCCATGAGCGTCTTGCCCGTACCGGTGGGCCCCACGAGGATGATGTTCGACTTGTCGAGCTCGATGTCGTCGTCCTTGGGGGCGTAGAGCAGCCGTTTGTAGTGGTTGTAGACCGCTACCGACATATAACGCTTGGCGTCGTCCTGCCCGATGACATACTGGTCGAGGAACTCCTTGATCTGCGCCGGCTTGAGCAACTCCTCCATCTTGAAAGGTGCCGCAGCGGCACGCCGCTGCTCCGAGGCCACGTCGTTCTCAACGATGATCTTATAGCCGTTCTCGATACATTTGTTGCAGATATTGGCACCGTCCACGCCCTGGAACATGATCTCCACATCCCCGCGCTTGGCACCGCAGAACGAGCAGCTGTCGCCGCCCGTTCCGCCCCGATGGTTATTGTTGTTCTTATTCTGTGCCATCACTTCACGCGTTTTGAAAGTACCTCGTCGATCAGCCCGTACTCCTTCGCCTCGCGGGCCGAAAGCCAGTAATCGCGGTCGGCGTCCTTTTCGATCTTCCTGACCGAGACGCCCGAATGCGCCGCGAGTATCTCGTACAGCTCACGCTTGGTTTTCATGATCTCGCGCGCCGTGATCTCGATGTCCGACGCCTGTCCCTGCGCCCCGCCCAGCGGCTGGTGGATCATCACCCGCGAATGGGGCAGCGCCGAGCGCTTGCCCTTGGCGCCGGCAGTCAGGAGCACGGCTCCCATCGAGGCCGCCAGCCCGGTGCAGATGGTCGCCACGTCGGAATTGACGAGCTGCATGGTGTCGTAAATACCCAATCCGGCCGAAACCGACCCGCCGGGTGAATTAATATATATCTGTATGTCCTTTTCGGGATCGACCGATTCGAGGAAAAGCAACTGTGCCTGGATGATATTGGCCGCGTCGTCGTAGATCGGCGCGCCGAGGAAGATGATGCGATCCATCATCAGGCGCGAAAAGACATCCATCGTTGCGATGTTCAGCTGACGCTCCTCGATGATCGTCGGCGACACATACGATGCGCTGACCGACTGGAAGTCATGCAGTTTCAGCGAACTGATACCGCAATGGTTCCGTGCGTATTTTTCAAATTCTGACATATTGTGAAGAGTTTTCATCAAACAAAAGGACTTTGCAAACATCACGCCTGCAAAGTCCAAAGATAAGATTTTTTCCGCAAATACTAAAGTGCCTGGGCCAATTTAGCGAAATCCTCCGCAGATACGGCTTTTTCCGTCACCTTGATCTTCGATTTCACATCTTCGACGACCTTCGCTTCGTAGAGCTTCTCGTAAATCTTCTGGCCCTGATCCTTGTCGGCGAGGATCTTCTCGGCATAGCCGGCGAGCATATCCTCGGGCGCCGACGGCATCCCGTACTGCGCGAACTGCGCGGCGGCCAGCGACTTGGCCTCGGCGAGCGCCTCCTCCTTTGTTACGGAGAGGTTGTCCTGCTTGATGAAATGCTTCTGGAGGTAATTCCACGTGAACATCTTGAGGAACTGGTCGAAATCCTTGTCAATATCCTCCATCGAGAACTTGCCTTCGTTGATGGTAAAGAGCCAGCGCTTGAGGAATTTCTCGGGCATCTTCAGCGCGGCCTTCTTCACGAGGTAGTCACGCAGCTGGAGCGTGAAGAGGTAATCGCTTTCGCGGCGGAGCTCCTGCCCGATTTGTGCGTCGATGAACTTATCCAGCCCGGCCTCGTCGGTAACCTCGCCTGCGGGGAAGGCCATCTTGAAGAACTCCTCGTTCAGCTCCGGTTCGGCGAACTTGCGGATCTTGGTGATCTCCAGCGAGAATTCGGGGTTGATGCCCTCCAACTCGTCCTCCTTGACCTGCAGCACGGCAGCACGCTGCGACGGGTTCTTGTAAAGTTCGTTGACGTTGACCGTGGTCTTGAAGCCCACCTTCTTGCCGATGAACGGCTTGCGCTCCTCCTCCGACATCGAGATCAACCCGACGTAAGCGTCGGCAACGTTCATCTCGCCGTTGTCGAGCGTTACGGACAGCGCCTCGTCCGAGGTCACCTCGTCGGCGTCGACCAGGCGGCCGAAACGGCGCAGGTAGTTGGCACGGTAGTCGTCGTGCATCTTCTTGTCGACCTTGATCTTGTGGTAGGTCACTTTATCCTTGTCCGAAAGATCGAGTTTGATCTCGGGAGCCTCGCCGATCTCGAACACGAAATCGAACTCCTTGCCGTTTTCGAAATCGAAATCGCCCTGCTCCTCCGAAGGGATCACGTCGCCCAGGTAGTCGATCTTCTCCTTCTGGAGATATTCGAACACGGCGTTCGACGCCGTGCGGTACGACTGTTCGGCCAGCACGCCCTTGCCGTACATCTTCTTGACAAGGCCCATGGGCACCATGCCGGGACGGAAACCGGGGATATTGGCCTTGCGCTTGTACTCGCGCAGCTCCTTCTCGACGGCCTGGCCGTAATCCTCCTCGCCCACCGTCACCCGGAGCAGCGAGTTGTTTTCTTCGCGTTGTTCTCTTACGATCTTCATAATGAATGGTTGCTATATTGTTGTTATCCTATTTTCCGTTCCGAAATCGGGTTGCAAAGATAGCGATTTTCACCGAGAAAGCAACAATTTTTTCTAAAATATATGTGTACCAGCCTATTCTGCGGCAGGCAGGTCGCGCTGCACGGTAACAGTATACCCGTCCATCTGGGCGAGGTAAGCTTCGATGCGTCCTGCGGCGAGCTCGCCCTGCGACGGTGCGACGACGGCACCGAGCCGTTGTTCAAACGGCGCCGCGAGCGACGGCAGCAACTGAGAGACGAAATAGCGGGCATCGGCGAGCGCCGCGTCGGTGTACTCGCGTTCGTAGACTGCCGTATACTTTTCGGCCAGCGCCGGAAGCCGGGGATTGAAATTCACGTTGACCAGCATCCCGCCGCCGCGCGGGGCACGCGCCAGCCCGACGATGTTGTCCGACAAAGGCTCCACGCCGCAATCGCCGCCGAGGCCGTCGACCAAAAGCGAAATATCGCGGAACCAAAAGCTTTCGTCCACGGGCATTTCGATTTCGAACGTCACCGTACGCCCCTCGGTGTCTTTGCGGATCCGGGCACCTTCGCGCATGGCGACATATTCGTAAACCTCGTCCCACGAAGCGACCCAGAGCGCGTCGCTGCCGGCTTTGCCATAAAGGCGGTAAACCTTTTCGAGCATCTCCGCATAGCTCCTGTCGCCGCGGTGGATCGTAAGTCCGACCCAATACGGGTTGCCGGAAACCGCCTGTTCGGCCAACTCGGCCAGTTTTTTATCGAGATCGGAATTGTTGCCGCCACCGTAGGTCTGCCCTTTGCGCAAATCGCCGCACGTGTGCAAATAAATGCGGGTCTGCCACGCGAGGGAGTTGCGGGTAAAATGGATCAGATCGGATTGCTGCGCCGCCTCGGCATAGGCCTCGTTACCGTCGGGAAGCCCCAGTACTTTCATCCGCAGCCCGAGTTTTTCACAGACTTTGTCGTAGTCGTCGCGGAAACCCTGCGCGATCAGCGCCGGGTCGGCCTTGCCGTAAACCCGCTCGTCGACGTTGTGGAAAAGCATCGAAACGCCGAAATCGGAGAGCAGGCGCAACTCTTCCCACGAAATATACATGCTGTTGGCACCTGTCCGGACAAGGTCTTTGACATAGGTATTGGCGGGATCATCCGCCCTGCCCCAGGTAGGCCAAACGGAACAGCTGAACCCGAAGCGGCGGTCGTTGCCGCAGCCGTCGGTCATCACAAGCGCATGGTCAGGGACATAACCCGAGGTGGGGATGCCGTCCAAATGGCGGAATTCCCGGTCGTCGATCCACCTGGCATTGATCAAGCTCCAGACGAGGGAGTAAGCCGTGACATAGGAATCGTCGCAGGTAAATGTAAACGCGAAATGTTTGTCGTATTTGAGGGGTGCGAAGCGCAGCGAAACGTCGTCCGGGGACACCCCGTCCGGAAGCGAGAACCGCAGCCGTACGATATTGCCGGCACCCCCGGCACGGCTCAGGCCGAGGGGGGGGGGAATCGCCGCATTCGCGGAGGCACAGTCGATTCCGCCCGAAAAACCGACAGCATATACGTCCTGCCGGGGATAGTCGGCCTTTTTCCGGAACCTGACGTCGAGACGGGCACCGAAAGGGGCGGACACACCGACCTCTTTCGCCCACGGCAGCGAAGCGATCTGCTCGGTCTGTGTCCGTCCGTCGGCAGCGATATAAGATGCCTGAAGGGTGAACAGTGCGGTCAGGTCGGCACCGCCGTCGAAACGGTAAGTCAGCGGCGTGGTGTCGGGATCGGTCGTCTGCGGTTGTTTCGGGATACGGATACAAGCCACGATGAATGCAGCAGCGAGTAAAGGCAGAAAGAACCTGGGAAATATTTTACTCATAAGGGACGCAAGGTTTGTGCAAAGATAGGCAAAAAATTCGTCATATGCCGGGTTTTTCGTATCTTTGCATCCGATGTTCAAAAAGAGAAAATGAAAAAGTTCGCAAGCGTTCTGTTATTCGGCCTGCTGCTCGCGTCGTGCGGCGGAAATCAGGCCCGTGCCAAACGCCCCGAGGCTCCTGCCGCGCCGAAAGAATACACGTACAGCGTCCGCGCGGTATATCCTCACCCGACGACCAGTTATACGCAGGGGCTGCAATTCGCCGACGGCATGCTGTGGGAAGGCACCGGAGAGCACGGCGAATCGGTCGTGCAGACCCTCGACCTCGAAACCGGGCGCACGGAGGTGTTCGCACGGCTGCCGCAGGAGGATTTCGGCGAAGGGATCACGCTGCTCGACGGCAAGTTGTACCAGCTCACGTGGCAATCGAACAAAGCCTATGTCTACGACCTGAAAACAGGCAAGAAAATCAAGGAGTTCCGCTACCCCGGCGAAGGCTGGGGACTGACCACCGACGGGCAGAAGCTCTACATGTCGGACGGCACGGCCAATATCTACACGCTCGACCCTGCGACGTTCAAACGCGAGAAACGCACGACGGTGACGCTCAAAGGCATGGCGATCAATTTCCTCAACGAGCTGGAGTGGATCGACGGCAAGTTGTGGGCCAACGTCTACACGACCGACCAGATCGTCATCATCGACCCGACGACGGGCGTAGTCGAAGGGGTCGTAGACCTCACGGGACTGTTGCCCGACGAGGAGGTTACGCCCACGACCGACGTATTGAACGGCATCGCATACGATGCCGCCGGGAAGCGCATCTTCGTGACGGGCAAGAACTGGAGCAAACTCTTCGAAATAGAAATCATCGGAAAGTAAATGGCAAACAAGTTATACGAGGCGCTCGAATCCCGCATCCTGCTGCTCGACGGCGGCTTCGGCACCATGGTGCAGCAGTACGGATTCACGGAGGAGGATTACCGCGGCGAACGGTTCCGCGACTGGAACGTACTGCTCAAAGGCTGCAACGACCTGCTGGCGGTGACACGCCCCGGGGCGGTGCGCGAAATACACGTAAAATACCTGCAGGCGGGCGCCGACATCATCGAGACCGACTACCCGTCGGAATTCATCGGCCTGCCGTGGTCGCGCGATGCGATCCACGCCCTGCAGGAAGCTGCGATGCGCAGCCACCGCACCAACCTGAAGTAAAACCCGAACCAACCTGAATAAATGTCTGCAAAACAACTCAATCCGGCCTATGACGGCATGACCGACCAACAGGTCAAGCGTTTTAAATACTGGGAATTCCGCACCATGGCGATGTGCATCTTCGGCTATGCGCTCTTCTATTTCGTGCGCAAGAACCTGAGCATCGCCATGCCTTATCTCAACGAGGAGATGGGCATCTCGAAATCCGACCTCGGTCTGTTCCTCACGCTCCACGGGCTGATCTACGGGCTCTCCAAATTCTTCAACGGCATCTGGGGCGACCGCAGCAACGCACGCTATTTCCTGGTGACGGGGCTCGTCTTCTGCGGCATCTGCAACCTGCTTTTCGGGTTCAGTTCGTCGGTGCTGGCGCTGGGTATCTTCTGGGTACTCAACGGCTGGTTCCAGGGCATGGGCGTCCCGCCTTGCACGCGGCTGATGACCCACTGGATCGTCCCCGAGCGGCTCGCCACCAAGATGTCGGTCTGGAACACCTCCCACTCGATCGGCGCCGGCCTGGCCATCATCTTCTGCGGATACGTCGTCAGCCTGAACTGGGGCGCATGGTTCGACGCCTCGTCGATCCTCTCGCAGCACTGGCGCTGGTGTTTCCTGCTCCCGGCGACGATCGCCATCCTGGGCGCCGCCGTCGTCTGGGCTTTCGTGCGCGACACCCCCTCGTCGGTAGGGCTGCCCGAACTGAAGACCGGCAAGGCGACCCCGGCCGACGCCAAACCGCATACCAAGGCCGAGGAAAAAGCCGAACACAAGGCGTTCCTGCGCCGCAAGGTCTTCCTGAACCCGACGATCTGGATCATCGCCGTGGGCAATTTCTTCGTCTACATCGTGCGCTTCGCCGTGCTGGACT
>OFPS01001911.1_pt1 | contig 13248 bp, 10 predicted proteins | sample 1542111 | NCBI WGS metagenome assembly OFPS01 (sample SAMN04209233, study PRJEB22552) | human gut metagenome | biome: gut; material: feces | host: Homo sapiens | place: USA: Oklahoma | reverse complement strand
CCAATCAGGACCACGGATCCCGCACTCTGATCACCGGCAATCTCCGTGCCCCTTCAATAGGTGAACACCCCCGTCCGCGATAAACGGGGGTTTCGCAGGTGCAGGAATAGGATCGCCATGGAGAGAGCATGGAATCCGCGGTTCCGCTGATCGGAACGCACATTCTGTGATGGGCCGTATCCGAGAGGGAAAAGCATGAAGTTCTGCATGCACTGTGGGCAGTGCACTTGAAGCAGGCGCTAAATTCTGCGCGAAATGTGGAACCAAGGTCGAGAATGCCGTACCGGTGTCTGGCCCGGCTGCCCAGACCGGTCCGGCAGTTCAAAATGGCACACCAACGACGGTCCAGCCTCAGTACCAGCCGCAACCGGGATACCGGCCGCAGCCGCAATTCCCGGCACCGAACCAGTCTCAGCCCCAGCCTCAATACCCGCCGCACTCATCGTCCGTGGCCTCACTGCTGTGGCACGCGGATCATGGCCTCCTGCGCCATCGCGGCGACGAGCTCGCCGTCCTGCGTGTACACTTTGGCCACGCCCAGTCCACGCCCGTGCGCGGCGGTCGGCGTATCTTGCACGTACAGGTGCCACTGGTTGATGTCCACGTCGCGATACCACCACATCGAATGGTCGATCGACGCGTACGAGATGCCAGGCGTCGAGATGCTCAGCCCCGCCCTGCGCAGCACCGGTTCCATCATCACCTGATCGCAGCCGAGCGCCAGCATCGCCCGATGCATTACCTGCGGCACGTCCACCACGCCGTCGGCCTTCATCCACACCAGCTGCTTGCCTGAGTCGTGCGCCGCGCTGTCCTTGTCGGCGCCGAGCATGATGGTCGGCGTGACGTGGCGGATGTCGAACGGCGACTTCTTTGCATAGAACTTGGCGAACGGCGATTTGTCGGCATATGGTTCCATCAGCTCCTTGGCACTGGTGAGCGTTTCGGGTGCCGGCACGTCCTGCGGCATCGTATCGGAGAACTCCACTCCGGACTGCCCCTGTTCCTGGAAGCTTGCGATGGCGGTCAGGATCGGCCCTTCGGACTGCGTCACGTTGACCCTGCGCGCCGAGAACGACCGGCCGTCCCGCAGGGTCTCCACGTCGAACAGCAAATCCTGGCGTATATCGCCCGCCGCGATGAAATACCCGTGCACCGAATGGGGGAGCCGGCTGGGCGAGACCGTCTTCGACGCGGCGATCAGCGACTGCGCGATCACCTGCCCGCCGTACACGCGTCCGGTGGGGAAGTACAGGCTCTCCCCGCTGATGTAGGTATGTCCGCGGTATTCGGAAGGGTCGCCCAGTCTCAATACCTTTACCAGATGATTCAACGGTGTCGTTCCGTCTTCGTGCGTCATTGCCGCTCCCTTCCAGTGACGTGCCGGGACGTATATCATGCGGTATATATACGGTCCGTTTATATGTTCATGCTTTCGCTCGGCTCCCAGCCGGTTTCGGTACTCACAGCAGTGTAGCGTGACCAGGTAAATTCGGTCGGCCGGTTTTGTAACGAGCGTAAGCCGATGATGAACGCGATGTGACGTGGAATATGGGTGCCGGGCGTGGAAAAGGCTGGAACGCAAGGCGACATTCATGCATCTTGCTAATTTTGTTAACACAGTGTACGTTTAATCGGTGATGATGTTGTGACGGCTTTGTCTTGCTTTGCCGGCTCGGCATCCATTGGAGACGATGAAGCTCTCCTGTCATAACCGCAACAAGAGAATAAAGGAAGTTTCAATGGAGAAAAGCTCCAATAGACGTTTCGGTGTGCGTACCGTTGCGGCCATTGTAGCCGGCCTGATGGTCGGTGGCATGTGCACCGCGATGACGGCCAGCGCCGCCGACGATAGTGCAGCCGGGTACAGTGCCACGGCTCCCGTGAATCTCACCCGCCCGGCCACCGTCCCGAGCATGGACGGCTGGACCGACGGCACCGGCGCATGGACGCTGGGTGAAGGCACCCGCGTCGTGTCGAGCGATGCACTGGCCGCGCGTGCGCAGAGCCTGGCATCCGAGCTGACCAAGTTCACCGACGTGGACATCAAGGCCGCGACCGGTTCAGCGACGGGCAAAGACATCTCGCTCACGTTGGATGCATCGAAGAAGGCCGAACTGGGTGATGAGGGATTCAAGCTGAACATCGGCTCGAAGGGCCTTGAGGTCATCGGCGCGACCGACATCGGCGTGTTCTACGGCACCCGTTCCGTCTCGCAGATGCTTCGCCAGGGCCAGCTGACCCTGCCCGCCGGCACGGTCGCCACGAAGCCGAAGTACAAGGAGCGCGGCGCTACGCTGTGCGCCTGCCAGATCAACATCTCCACTGACTGGATCGACCGTTTCCTGTCGGACATGGCCGACCTGCGCCTCAACTACGTGCTGCTGGAGATGAAGCTCAAGCCGGAAGAGGACAACACCAAGAAGGCCGCCACATGGTCGTACTACACGCGCGACGACGTCAAGAAGTTCGTCAAGAAGGCGAATAACTACGGCATCGACGTGATTCCGGAGATTAACTCCCCGGGCCACATGAACGTCTGGCTGGAGAACTACCCGGAGTACCAGCTTGCCGACAACTCAGGCCGGAAGGATCCCAACAAGCTCGACATCTCCAACCCGGAGGCCGTGAAGTTCTACAAGACGCTGATTGACGAATACGACGGCGTATTCACCACGAAATACTGGCACATGGGCGCCGACGAGTACATGATCGGCACCAGCTTCGACAACTACAGCAAGTTGAAGACGTTCGCCGAAAAGCAGTACGGAGCCGGCGCGACACCGAATGATGCGTTCACCGGCTTCATCAATGACATAGATAAATACGTCAAGGCCAAGGGCAAGCAGCTGCGCATCTGGAACGACGGCATCGTCAACACCAAGAACGTCTCCCTGAACAAGGACATCGTCATCGAATACTGGTATGGTGCCGGCCGCAAGCCGCAGGAGCTCGTCCAGGACGGATACACGTTGATGAACGCGACCCAGGCCCTGTACTGGTCCCGTTCGGCGCAAGTGTACAAGGTCAACGCCGCAAGACTGTACAACAACAACTGGAACGTCGGAACCTTTGACGGCGGACGACAGATCGACAAGAACTACGACAAACTGACCGGTGCGAAGGTGTCCATCTGGCCCGACAGCTCGATCTACCAGACCGAGAACGAGGTCGAGAAGGAGATCTTCGACGGCATGCGCTTCATCTCACAGATGACCTGGTCCGATTCCCGCCCGTGGGCGACGTGGAACGATATGAAGGCGGACATCGACAAGATCGGCTACCCGCTGGACATCCGCGAATACGACTACACCCCGGTCGATGCCGGCATCTACGACATCCCCCAGTTGAAGTCGATCTCCAAAGGTCCGTGGGAGCTCATCACCACGCCTGACGGCTACTACCAGATGAAGGATACAGTGTCCGGAAAGTGTCTTGCGCTCTTCACCGGAAGCAAGCATCTCGATGTCGTCACCCAGGTCGGCGCGACGCCGGAACTGCGCAACTGCGCCGACGTGTCCGTCGGTCAGGATCAGCGCGACACCGCCAATGAGCGTAACACGCAGAAGTGGCAGATCCGCGCCGACAAGGATGGCAAGTACACCATCTCCCCGGCGCTGACGCAGCAGCGTCTCGCCATCGCCACCGGCAACGAGCAGAACATCGATCTGGAGACCCATCGTCCCGCCGCTGGCACCGTCGCTCAGTTCCCGGCTGACCTGGTCAGCGACAACGCGCTGTTCACGCTCACCGGCCACATGGGCATGTCCGCCACCGTGGACTCCAAGACCGTGAACCCGGCCTCCCCGTCCAAGATCACCGTCAAGGTGAGGGCCGCATCCAACGCGAACACCGGTGACGTCACCGTCACCCCGGTCGTGCCGGAAGGCTGGGAGATCAAGCCCGGAAGCGTCAGCCTCAAGTCGATTCCGGCCGGCAAGGCCGCCATCGCCTACTTCAACGTGGTCAACACCACTGGGACGGGCGACGCCACCGTGCAGTTCAAGCTCACCAACACCAAGACCGGTGAAGAGCTCGGCACCACCAGCGTGGCGCTGACCGGCAGCCTGACCAAGGACGTGGAAGCAAGCGACTACGCGGCGAGCTCTCAGGAGACCACCGGCGAGCATGCTCCCGTGGGCAACGCCTTCGACAAGAACGCAAACACGTTCTGGCACAGCAAGTACTCCAACCCCAGCGCCAATCTTCCGCACTGGCTGGCGTTCAAGGCGTCGCCCGGCGAGGGCAACAAGATTGCGGCCATCACCCACCTGTACCGTCAGGACAAGCTGAACGGCCCGGCCAAGAACGTCGCAGTGTACGTGGTGGCGGCCAGCGACGCCAACAGCGTTGCCGATGTCACCAACTGGGGTGAACCCGTCGCCACGGCTGAGTTCCCGTACACCAAGGAACTGCAGACCATCGCGCTGCCGAATACCATTCCGTCCGGTGACGTGTACGTCAAGTTCCAGATCAACGACGCATGGGGCCTCACCGAAACCAGCGCAGGCGTCACCTGGGCGGCTGTCGCCGAGCTGGCTGCGACGGCCAAGGCCACTCCGGTCGAGCTCACCGAGCCCGAGCAGCCGAAGGACAACCCCGAGGTGACGGAGACTCCGGAGGCTACGGGTGTGACCGTTTCTGGCGATGGTGTTGCCAATGGCGCGCTGTCGCTGAAGAAGGGCACCACCGCGCAGCTGACCGCGAAGGTCGCGCCGGATGACGCGGACCAGGCGGTGACGTGGGCCTCCAGCGATGACAAGGTCGTGACGGTCGACAAGACCGGCAAGGTGACCGCCGTCGCGAAGGGCGTGGCGAAGGTGACCGCGACCACGGCGAACGGCAAGTCCGCCTCTGTGACCGTCACCGTCACCGAGGACTCTGAGGTGCCCGGCCCGACTGGCCCGACCGAGCCGACCAAACCGGGTACGGAGAAGCCGACCACGAAGCCGACCACGAAGCCGAACGACGGCAAGCTCAGCGCCACCGGCGCCGACACGGCGGTGCTCGCCACCATCGCGGCTCTGTTCGCGCTGGCCGGCGGTGCGGTCGTCGCGGTTCGTCGCCGCAGCGTCCGCTGACGCTGATCGGTTCTGACCGATCAATAGCCACAGGAGGCCCCTCACCAACCGTGAGGGGCCTCCTCGTATATGTTATGCGCCATGGTCTCGCCCCCCCCGGCGCTGCGCGTCACCTCCCGCCAGCGGGAGGATATTTGGCGAGGGGCCGAAAACGCGAGAAGCCCCCTTGCGGGGGCTTCTTCATGACTTAATCAAGTGTCACACGCGGGTCAGCTTCTTGTGCAGGCGGTGCGGGCGTGCCGCGTCCTCGCCGAGGCGGGCGACACGATTCTCCTGGTAGGCCTGGAAGTTGCCTTCGAACCAGTACCACTTGGCCGGGTTCTCGTCATCGCCCTCCCACGCCAGGATGTGCGTGGCGATGCGGTCGAGGAACCAACGATCGTGGGAGATGACCACGGCGCAGCCGGGGAAGCCGAGCAGCGCGTTTTCAAGGGATTCCAGCGTCTCGACGTCCAGATCGTTGGTGGGCTCGTCGAGCAGCAGCAGGTTACCGCCCTGCTTCAGGGTCAGGGCCAGGTTCAGTCGGTTGCGCTCACCGCCGGAGAGTACGCCGGTCAGCTTCTGCTGGTCGGAGCCCTTGAATCCGAAGCTCGCCACATAGGCGCGGGTCGGCACTTCGACGCCGGCCACCTCGATGAAGTCGAGTCCGCCGGAGACAGCCTCCCACAGGTTCTTGTTCGGGTCGAGGCCTTCACGGTTCTGGTCGACATAGCTGATCTTCACGGTGTCGCCGATCTTCAGCTCGCCGGATGTCAGCGGCTCCAGACCGACGATGGTCTTGAACAGCGTGGACTTGCCGACGCCGTTCGGACCTATCACGCCGACGATGCCGTTGCGCGGCAGCGTGAAGGACAGGTCGTCGATGAGCACGCGGTCGCCGAAAGCCTTGTGCAGGTGCTCGGCCTCCAGCACCACGGAGCCCAGACGCGGGCCGGCCGGAATCTGGATCTCGGAGAAGTCGAGCTTCTTGTTGTTGCGCGCCTCGTTCTCCATCTGGTCGTAACGCTCCAGACGCGCCTTGTTCTTGGCCTGACGGGCCTTGGGCGAGCTGCGCACCCATTCGAGCTCGTTCTTGAGGCGCTTGGCGAGCTTGGCGTCCTTGGCGCCCTGGATCTCCATACGCTTGGCCTTGGTCTCCAGGTAGGTGGAGTAGTTGCCCTTGTATGGATACAGGTGGCCGCGATCCACTTCGCAGATCCATTCGGCCACATTGTCCATGAAGTAACGATCGTGGGTGACGGCGATGACGGCGCCCTTGTACTGGTGCAGGAACTGCTCCAGCCACAGAATCGACTCAGCGTCGAGGTGGTTGGTGGGCTCGTCGAGCAGCAGCAGGTCGGGGGCTTCAAGCAGCAGCTTGCACAATGCCACACGGCGACGCTCGCCACCAGAGCACACGGAGACCGGGGTGTCCATGTCGGGGCACTGCAGCGCGTCCATGGCCTGTTCGAGCTGTGAGTCGAGATCCCAGCCGTTGGCCGCGTCGATCTCGGTCTGCAGCTTGCCCATCTCGTCCATCAGCGCGTCGAAATCGGCGTCCGGGTTGGCCATCTCCTCGCCGATGGCGTTGAAACGCGCGACCTTCTCGGCGATCGGTCCGAACGCCATCTTGATGTTCTCGCCCACGGTCTTGGTGTCGTCCAGCGGCGGCTCCTGCTGAAGGATGCCGACCGTGAAGCCCGGTGTGATGTAGGCCTCGCCATTGCTGACGGTCTCCAGTCCGGCCATGATCTTCAGCAGCGTCGACTTGCCCATGCCGTTCGGGCCGACCACGCCGATCTTCGCGCCCGGCAGGAAGCTCAGGGTCACGTCGTCGAGGATCACACGGTCGCCGTACGCCTTGCGAGCCTTGATCATCTGATATACGAATTCTGCCATATAATACCTAACCATTCACTAAACGTTGAAGTTCCAACGTTTTGCGGGACCCTGATCCGGTAATGACACAACCGGTTTCGGGGGGTGTCCCGAACGGCAGTCATTCGTGTCATCCGCCCGGTCGTTTCCGTGTCGCCACGGCCGTTCCGGTCCACGCAAAAGCACCTTGTGGATTATCCCATACGCCATCGTCATGGCGCAACAGCGCGAACGCGCGCATGCGGCGTGTCCCGACGCCGCCAGAATGAGTCCACGGGGGGGGAGGGAATGTCATGAGGCGTTTCGGAAAGGCCATGGCGGCGTTGGCCGTGGCCGCATGCACATTGTTCGGGGGGCGTCGCCACTGCGAACGCGGCGGATGTAACGAATAAGGACAATCCGATCACGTCGTCCAACGTGAGGGTGTCGGATGTGGGAGCGCAGACGGCGAACGTGTCGTTCGACTACAAGATCGACCCTGCGCAGGTGGACGAGATCAAGGACGTGTGCTTCTCTATCGAGGTGCAGCGTATCACCGACATCACCCCGATAGAGAAGGCGCACTCAAGTGCGAATACCATCGGGGGTACTGGATTCCCATATGCAGCACGGGCGTTTCCGATGATGAGCTGACCGCAGGCTCGTACGACAGCATCTATGGCTTCCATGGCGATAAGGAGTACAAGGGCGTCTTTAACGACAATGACCTATCGACTGATGGGAGCAAGGTGGCTTTCAAGGCCTCTGGCCAATGGTTCGCCAGGTGGGACGAGGACTCCTGGAATGGCAAGGCCTCCGGCAGTTTTGATTTCCCATTGATTGGCTTGACTCCCAACACCGCGTATACGAACAACGCAAAGGGCTCTGATTTTCCTTCGTACCCCTATCAGGAAGTCGTTCAGGACACGTCGAACGAATTGCTGCGTAATGGCGTGCATGTGAAGACCCCGGTGGATATCCGGCAAGTCGCGCTGTACGCGCAGCCCATCTACAAGGATTCCAATACCAAGGTGAGCCATTGGGTGGAGGACAACGAGAACGCGTTGAAGTTCGTCCCCGATTTCACGACGAAGTCCGTCGCGGCTGCGAAGCCTGCTGAGACGTTGCCTGATAAGACTGACGTGAAGGCTGAGGTTGCCGGTGGCAAGGTCGAGCCGGGCAAAACCGCCCGCGTGTACATCGATAACCTGAAGGATGAGGCGAAGGGCAAGCCGTCCGACAGCAACAGACCGGCTGCAACCAGGCCGTCTGCAAGTGACAAGAAGGCCGATTCCAAGAACGATGGCAAGAAGCAGGGGTTGGCCAAGACCGGCGTTGACGTGCGGTCGTGGCCGGTGCGCTGGTCGCCCTGGCCGTGCTGGGTGCCGGTTTTACAGCGGTGAGGAGGATCCGCTGCTAAACACGTAGCCGGTTTGCCGAACCACTGACATCAGGGGTGGGCATGTCCTTTCATGGCATGCCCACCCTTTCGTCGTATGCGGGCTGAGTGTTTTTATGCAAGCGTCTGTTGGAAACGATGCGGGATATGGCGGTTATTTTGCTTGTTTGCGGCGTAACGCTTTGAGGTAGTTCTGTTTGAATGAGCGCCAGTCTCCGAACATTTTGTGATCGGTTTCGGTGTTTTCTCCGGCTTTGAATTTCAGCGCGGTCAATTCGATGGTGCACATGAGATCGGCTGCTTGTTCGAGGCGGTAGTCTTTAGGGTCGGCTTTGCGGTAGATGACCGCTTCCTTGGAGAGTGCATAGCCGATGGATGCCTTCAACGCGTTGGTAACGACCTGCTGTCCGTTGTCGTAATAGATCTTGATGGTGTCGTACGACTGGAATCTGTCGAGGTGTGTCAGCAGATAGTTCGCCAGGTCTCGCCGCAGCTGAGCCTCGAAACGACGTTTGTCGTTGTCGAACTCGCTTTTGCGGTGTGCGAACGTCACGTAGGTGAAGGGCAGATTCCGTGCGAGGGTGAAGAACGCGACGAACAGGCGCTTGCGGTCGGCCATGCTGAGGGTCTCGTAGTCGGCGTGCCCGTTGAGCAATGGTCCTGCGTGGAAGGGAATGTCTGGCAGTGAGGCATCCGCGAGGTGTTGCTCATAGCGTTCGATGTGGGGCATGACCGGTTCTAACTGGTCATGGAACACGAGCGTGATGAGATAGTACTTGGAGAGTTTGCCCCATTCGCCGGACTCGTCGACCATGATGCTCAACTCGCGCATCGCCGGCCTCCCCGGATGAAAAAGAAGTGCCGGGGGAATACCCCCGGCGGCTTGGAGCCTTCCTTATTGCTAAGAGAAAGCAAGCCTAGTTTACTGGTCTTGTGTGATGATGTCAATCCGTTCTCTGGATTCAAGGGAGGCGGTGATGGTCACGGGTGGGCCAACGATGGTTTCTGGTCTGGGGTGAAACGATGAGGTTTCTGATTTTGATTGAAGCTTGTTTCGGTTTCGCCGTTGGTTCGGGGATTGGTCTGTTGAGTAGGCTGTGCCCGTGGCTGAATGGGATAGGTATGCATTGATGCTTACTGTGTTGACGTGAATCAGCGGAGCTGCGGGCCAGGACATGTGTCTAGTGTCATCCGTTCCGAACGCAGTGAATTGCATGATCATCTGAATGGAATCCGACTGATTGATGACACAACAGGTGACACAGTCTTGACACAAAACGCTCGGGAACCACCGGGTTGGTTCCCGACACACTTTTGTGTCAGCGGACACGCCAAGGAAACGTTGAAATAGCAACGATCACGAAGGCTGACCCATCTGAACAATAAACTCTGCCATGGTATGCAGTTACTCCTTAAAGGGGTTGGGATTCCGCCGTTTTCTGGTCTGTGCTTTTGGTCCGCGCATGCCGGCCGTTCCATGCGGTGCCCGTCCGCATGTCGGTCGCGGGCATGCCAAACCACCGCATACCATGGTATCGGAAGGGCTGGAGTGGGGCGTGGCGCCCCAATCAGGGGAAATAATGGCCGTCAGGATAGGTAATGGTCGTATGGAATCGGAGTGGTTGGAACGCAAGCGCGGCCCCGCGGAATCAGTATGGCTGCGCGAGAAATCTCATGGGAGTGCGGCGGGGTCGCCACGTTCATCATCTGCCCGTTCATCCCCGGAGAGAGCGCCGGTATTTGGATATTGCGCATCGTGATTTCACGGCTCGTTCGAGTGGCCATCGCGAGAAGGCGACCATATGGCCGTGGGACGATTTGAGGTCGATAATGCGCGCATACGTCTGGCCGGTGCCAGGCCTGTCCCGTACAAGACCTCGGAACGGGTCATCGAGGACGCGGACCTGTTCGACCAGGTGTTTCCTCACCCGACGGTCGCCGTGGATCCCAGCGGCGAATGGATCGTGTGCGATCCCGACGGCCGGCTTCCCGATAAGTGATTCGGTCCGTCTGCAGTGTGCCGACGAACCCATGAGCGGGCTCGTCGGCGGGCTGATATGTCAGTGTTTTTCGACGGGTGGGCGTGATTAGTGGGTTTCGCCCATGATGTCGGTGGCGTCCTCCTCGACGCTCACTGCGGCTTCGATCGCGGCCTTGATGGCCTTGGCCATTGTCGCGATTTCCATGGTGGGCGTGCCGCTCGGCTTGCCCACGCCCTGCGCGGTCGCGTACGGCACGTGGATGAAGCCGCCCTTGACTCCGGGGAACCTGCGGTCGAGCAGGTACAGCACGTTGTACATGATGCTGTTGCACACGTAGGTGCCAGCCGTGTACGACATGAGCGCCGGGATGCCGCTCGCGTTGATGCGCTTGACCATGGCCTTGACCGGCAGCGTGGCGAAATACGCGGTGTCGCCGTCCTCGCGCAGCGGGGTGTCGAATGGTTGCTCGCCGTCGTTGTCGGGGATGCGGGCTTCGGCCAGATTGATCGCGACCTTCTCCACGGTCACGGCCGAACGGCCTCCGGCCTGACCGATGCACAGCACGTAATCGGGCTTCTCGCGTTCGATGGCCTCCTCGACCACCATGGCGCTGCGCGTGAACACGGTCGGAATCTCCAATTTGACGACGCTCACGCCCGCGATGGACTCGGGCAGCAGCTTGACCGCTTCGAATGCGGGATTGACCGGCTCGCCGCCGAACGGATCGAATCCGGTGACCAGGATCTTGCTCATAATGGCTCCTTTGCTTGAAATATACGGATGGAATACGGTGTCACTGGGCGATGAGCATGTACACGATCTGCACGACGATCATCACCATCGCCGGCAGCACCTGCTTCTTGATCACGCCCATGCGGTCCTTCATGTCGAGCATCGCAACGGGCACGATGTTGAAGTTGGCCGCCATAGGCGAGCACGAATGGCGCGCCGATGCCCACGGTCATCACGGTGATCGCGGCGAACGCGTTGCCCATGATCATCGTGAACAGCATCATGCCCACGCCGAACACGATGATGCCGATCGTGACGTTGCCCTTGGGAATGATGCCGCCGACGAGCGCAGTCGCCACGGCGGACACGATGATGATCAGGATCGCATCGAGCTTGAGGGCGAACCCTATGATCACGATGACGATTCCCAGCAACACGAGATAATTCGGTTCCATATGGAAATCCTTCCTGCACTGTACACGCATGAGGTCGTGGCGGTGTGCCCGAGGCGTGTGAATAGGACAAATCTACGATTATAGGGCATCGCACATGCCGGGGGAAGAGACGGTGGTGGATGGCCACCGGCGTAAGTGGTACGGCCGCAGGTTCCGCGGTATAGTGACGGGTCTCAGCGCATCGTCGAGAAGACGATGACTGGTGGGGAAGGCCGGAATGAATTTCGGCATGACGTTGGCGTCGTTGCCGGCGCTGCTGGCGGCGGCCATTGTGGGAGAAGCAGGGCAAGACGGGCGTGTTCGTCGCCTCCGGCGGACAGGGGAGCGACGAAGTGGTGTCCGAAGCCGAATCGATGCGGCGGTACCTGACGGAAAGCCGCCATGTTCCCGCCGACGCGGTGCTCATGGAGGACCGTTCCACCACGACCATGGAGAATCTTCGTTTTTCGAAGGAGATCATGGATGCGCGCAGCGGCGTGCAATCGGTCCCCGGGCGCCGGGGCCTCGCCTACCGTTGCGCGCTGGTCGCCAGCGATTACCATGTGTTCCGAGCCAGCGAATACGCGCATCATATCGGGCTGAAGGCGGATGGGGGCGGCAGCCATACGCGTGGCTACTACTGGCCCACGGCGTTCATCCGGGAGTTCATAGCCGTTACCAAGGCGCATTTGTGGCCGTACTGTGCGCTCGCCCGGCCGGGCATTGACCGGTTGCCGTGTGCGACCGGTCTTTATCGGGCGCTTGGCCGCGACACGCCCATGGTCGAGTAGTCCTGTATTATATTCTCTTGTGCCTGATGACGGCACGAACGGCCCCGTAGCTCAGTTGGTTAGAGCGCCGCCCTGTCACGGCGGAGGTCACCGGTTCAAGTCCGGCCGGGGTCGCTTTTTCTTTTTGCTCAGCTTTTTCTCCGCATTGCGGCTGATCCCATCTTCAATTACGGGTCATGGAACGGGAGTATCATCAAATCAAACCCGGGGCGGCACAAGGAGCGATGGCGATGACGGGACTGGATGAAGCGCGTCCGACGCGACGCAATAACGAGCGCACGGTCGCAGGGTGCCATCGCATGATGCGCCGCGCCGATCGCGAGGTGACCGATTGCGAACAGATCGAGGGAATCATCGCCGCATGCCGTATCGTGCATGTGGGCTATGCGGATGCCGAGGGACTGACGATCGTGCCGCTGAATTTCGGATACGAATGGCAGCGGCGCGAGGGAGCCGGCACCGGCGACGAACTGGCCGGATTGACCCTGTACATCCACTCGGCGTCGATCGGCCGCAAACTCGACGCGATCCGGGCTGCGGGAAACGCGTTGGATGTGGCGTTCTCGATGGAGACTGATTGTGAGGTCATCGCCGGCCGCACCCCGTGCAACTGGGGCGAGGCGTTCAAGTCGGTGATCGGCAACGGCGTGGCCAGCGTGATCGACGACCTGGACGAGTGCCGCAAAGGGCTGCGGCTGCTGATGGGGCAGCAGGCGGGCATGCCGGATATCGAGTTCACCGATCAGCAGGTGCGCAGCGTCACGGTATGGAAGATCGAAGTGCGCCATCTCACCGCGAAGATCCATACCAAGCCTGAGCCGCGGAACGCGCGGCGTCAAGCTGCCGGTGAGTGACACTGCCAAGTTACCGGCCGTGGTTGCTGCCAATGGGCTGTTCCGCGGCGTCACTGTGCGCGGGTACCGTCACGCTGCGAGGGCACACGCAGCGTGACGGTACCCGGAAAGCATTGGAAAACAGGGATTTTCTTGATGC